>Ga0233444_10000831_pt1 | contig 37662 bp, 37 predicted proteins | sample SI_124_October20_6_FD_182792 | JGI IMG/M metagenome (GOLD analysis project Ga0233444, IMG submission 182792) | Seawater microbial communities from Saanich Inlet, British Columbia, Canada - SI_124_October2016_10_MG | ecosystem: Environmental > Aquatic > Marine > Inlet | place: Canada: British... | reverse complement strand
GCTCCTCCTCTTGGGCTCGAACCAAGGACCCTCTGATTAACAGTCAGATGCTCTAACCAACTGAGCTAAGGAGGAATGATTTGCTTCCATGCACATCACATAATCTATGTAATCTTTAGAAGGACTGCAAATGTATTGTGAGTATCCAATTATGCAAAGCCTTTGCATTAAAAAATTATTCTAGTAATTTCAATTCTATTATTAGGACCATAATATTAGATCCATAAATATGACAATATGTCATATTTATGGATCTAATATTAACTTATAATGACAATATGTCATAATAATACGGCTGTTAGTTAAAAAAAATAGAATGGCATAAATTCTGAAAAGGAATATTCAAAAATGTTAAACACAATAAATATTATAAAAATGGAAATATTAAAATACAATTCAGAAGTTTACAGCCCTACTTCTTTCAATCATTTTATCAATCAGTTTTTTAATGATGAATTTTCTGGTGGTCGTTTGGTTAAAAAATTTACACCTAAGGTAGATATCGCAGAAACCGACAAATCATTTGAGGTCCAGCTACAGCTGCCTGGGATACCCAAAGATCAAATCGATATCGCCATAGAAAAAAATCAAATCATCGTAAGTGGCGAACGTAATATTGAAAAGAACGAAGAAGGCAAAAAATTCAATAGCATTGAAAGTCATTTTGGTACATTCAGCAGATCATTCACTTTGCCTGAGGACATCAACAAAGACAAAATTGAAGCACATCACATCCATGGGATCTTAACCATTAACATCCCCAAGGATGTGAAGAAAATGGTCAAGAAATCAATCGCAATCAATTAATGCAAATTTACCAAAAGGTCAAAACAGGTTTCGAACTTGTTTTGACCCTATTTTTCGTTTCTTTTTGTTAAATCATGTTAAGGAAGGGATCATATGATTCATTTTTTATGTTGAGAGATTAAGATTACACATCATTAATTTCTAAATTTGAAATAAAATTATAAAAATATGCCTAGAAAAAAATTTTTTTTTGCGATGGTAGCCTCTTCCTTCATGGGAGGATTTTTGGCACTCGGTAGTTTTATGCTCATGCAGCCCAATCCAAAGTCTATCATAATTCCTGCCGTTAACGAAAAAACAGATCGTCCTGCTGCCTTGGCCAGTTATCAGCTTGATACAACAGCTTTAGTAGTCCCAGAGGGTCTCAATTTTGTGACCGCTGCCAGAAAATCAACACCTGCGGTCGTTCACATCAGTACCAAAGTCGCAGCAAACTATAATATGGAACAAAATCCACTATACCATTTTTTTAGAGATTATTTGGAGGAGGAGGTTCCCAGAGAAAAAAGACAACGCTCCGGTTCAGGTTCGGGTGTTATTGTATCTACTGATGGATATATTGTTACCAACAATCATGTCATTGATGGCGCCGAAGAGATTGATGTTTTGTTAAATGACAACCGTATCTTCAAAGCATCTGTGGTGGGCATTGATCCAACCACAGATTTAGCAGTCATAAAAATTGATCAAACCGAACTCATTGCCATGGAGTGGGGAGACTCAGATTTAATTAATATCGGAGAATGGGTACTTGCTGTGGGTAATCCTTATACCTTTAATAGCACCGTCACAGCAGGTATTGTCAGCGCAAAGGCCAGAAACATTGATATCCTTAGAAAAAATGCCAATGACTTAAGTATTGAATCCTTTATTCAAACAGATGCCGCCGTCAACCCTGGGAATAGCGGTGGTGCCCTAGTCAATTTAAAGGGGGAACTCGTGGGCATCAATACGGCGATCATGTCGCCAACAGGATCTTATGCGGGTTATTCCTTTGCCGTGCCCGTCAGTTTAGTCAAAAAGGTATATATTGATTTGGTAGAATATGGAACCGTACAACGAGCCTTATTGGGGATCAGGATTGGCGATGTGAACGCTAAATTGGCCGAGGAAGAAAGATTAGGGATCAATCGAGGCGTATATATTTCTTCGGTTGGAAATCAGTCCGCTGCTGATCTTGCGGGTTTAGAATCTGGAGATGTGATCATCGCTGTGAATGAGAAACCTGTGAGTAACACCTCAGAATTGCAAGAGCAAGTAGCATTGAATCGTCCAGGAGATGAAGTTTGGATTAAATACATTCGCGATCAAAAAATACGCGACGTCTCAGTAGTATTGCAAAACAGCCTAGGTACCATGGAGGTGGTCAAGGCAATTAATCGCCTGACCTTAGAAGGTGCTTCTTTTGAGGATTTATCTGAAAAAGAACTTGATAAACTCAAGCTCAGTGGCGGCATTAGATTCAAAGAAATTGGGCCCGGGAAATGGAAAAATGCAGGCATTCAACCCGGCTTTATCATTACTATGATTGATAAAAGAGTTATCAAAAACATAGAAGAGTTAAAAATTTATTTGGATACTGTAAAAGGAGATGGCATCCTGATCACAGGATACTATCCTAATGGCGAAAAAGTGTATTACGGCATTGCTTGGTAATTCGCTTCTCTAAAAAAACTAAATCCGATTCTAATTAGAATCGGATTTTTTATGTTCTAGACTAGAGATTCCTTTAATTTGTATACATATCTTAAACCCCAAAAATATGACCCTTATCAACACCTCCTTTCTCTCGGAACTGCAAATTGAAAAAGAAAATTACGGAGCGGCCATAGGCGCACAGTGGATTCCAACGCAAGGCACTTCTATCAACTCTGTTTCGCCTGTAGATGCAGCCGTCATCGGTAAGGTCAATTTAGCTACTGAAACAGATTACAATCAAGTGGTCACAGCCGCTCAAGATGCTTTTTCAACATGGAGACTAATCCCTGCCCCTCAACGTGGTGAAATTGTTCGTCAAATCGGGAATGCCTTAAGAGAACAAAAAGAAGCTCTGGGTAAATTGGTTTCTTATGAAATGGGTAAGTCACTTCAAGAGGGTTTAGGTGAGGTACAAGAAATGATAGACATCTGTGACTTTGCCGTTGGATTGTCTCGCCAACTCTATGGCTTGACCATTCATTCCGAACGACCCGCACACAGAATGTATGAACAATGGCATCCCTTGGGAGTCGTAGGTATTATTTCAGCCTTTAATTTTCCGGTAGCTGTTTGGGCCTGGAACAGCATGCTGGCCTGGGTTTGTGGAGATGTTTGCGTTTGGAAGCCCTCAGAAAAAGTGCCTTTAACAGCCATTGCTTGTCAAAAAATAGTACAAAAAATATTCAAAGTCAATGAAGTTCCTGCAGGTACCTGTGGCTTGGTCATCGGCGACGCCATCATTGGCAAAGCCATGGCTGAAGATCCTCGCATCGCATTGATTTCAGCCACAGGGTCCACCAGGATGGGAAAATCTGTAGCCACTGCTGTGGGTGCTCGATTGGGAAAATCAATTTTAGAACTGGGAGGTAATAATGCCATCATCATCACCGAAAACGCAGACCTTGAAATCGCCATTCCTGGTGCTGTTTTTGGTGCTGTCGGTACCGCAGGACAACGATGTACCTCCACCCGAAGACTACTCATCCATGAGAGTCAATTTGAAGCTATGAAATCTAAATTAATCCATGCTTATCAACAAATTACTATTGGTAATCCCCTTGATGAACAATACCACATGGGCCCAATCATAGATCAAGATGCAGTAAAAGCTTATGAAACCGCACGCATGAAGATCGCTGCCGAAGGTGGGAAAGTTGTGGTAGAAGGCGGTGTATTGACCGGTACTGGTTATGAATCAGGCTGCTATGTAAAACCCTGTATTTATGAGATGGCGCCACATCATCAAATGGTCCGTGAAGAAACCTTTGCTCCTATCTTGTATTTAACTAAATACAAAAATCTAGATGAGGCCATTCAAATTCAAAATAATGTGCCTCAAGGCCTATCGTCCGCGATCATGACCAATAATTTACGTGAATCTGAACTTTTTTTGTCTCATGCAGGCTCAGATTGTGGGATCGCCAATGTAAACATTGGTACTTCGGGTGCAGAAATAGGAGGGGCCTTTGGCGGTGAAAAAGAAACCGGTGGAGGAAGAGAGTCCGGTTCTGATGCTTGGAAAGCCTACATGCGAAGGCAAACCAATACAATTAATTATTCAAAAGAACTTCCCTTGGCACAAGGAATTAAATTTGACTTTTAATTAGGATGGACGGAGCCGAGCTAAAATTGAAAGTCCATCAAAAATGCTTATATCTCGCTTTAACAAAAATTGAAAGATTAAAATCAGAATTGATGACCCTTCAAAAGGCGTCAAATGAAGACACCAAAAGTTCAGCAGGAGACAAATATGAAACTGGACGCTCCATGATTGTACTTGAAAAAGAAAAGTTAGGCGTTCAACTCATTGAAGCCCATAAGCTAAAAAAAGCTTTGGACTTGATCGACCTTGGTAAATCCATCAATAAAGTAGGCCTCGGAGCCTTGGTCAAAGAATCAAATAATTTTTATTATTTCTGTGCCAACTTTGGGGGCCTGGACATAGCCGATGTAAAAGTTTTTGCTCTTTCGACCTTATCTCCCATCGGTCAAGCCATGCTGGGTAAAACGCCAGGGAGCTCATATACATTTAGAGGTACTCAATACCTTATAGAAACGGTTCATTAACGGCAGCGCTAAAAATTATAGATTATAAATAATCCATGTATTTTTAACAAACAAGAACTGCTTAATTATTGATTATGAATCCTATTGAGCCGCATTCAAACAAAATAACCCCTCAAACAATAAAATTGGCAGTATATGGCACCCTGAGAAAAGGCTATGGCAATTATTATCATTTTCTACAAAAATCATCCTTCTTAGGCACTTATACGACACAAAAAAAATATCGTTTAATTATTTCCGATTATCCCTGCATCCTTCCCTATAACGGTGAAGGACACCACATCGTGGTTGATGTATTCGAAATAAATCAGCAAACCCTTCTTGAGATCGATCAATTTGAAAACTACCCTATTGACCACGAACGCCATCAGATTGCACTTCATACAGGTACTATTGCCTGGATATATACCAGAGATATCCCCGACAACGGCATCCATTTCAAAGAGTATTTAGAAAGAGGAAAGGCCTAATCTAAAAAATTTTCAATACCTTTCGATCTTATTTATTGAGTTTCTATATCAAAAGAAGAATATATTATTCTTTAAGCCTACTGAGGGCAAGTAAATCTAATGAGAAACGGTACATTTATGTAGATAATACTACAAATAAGAACTTATATAATCATTTAATAAACCACTAAAATAACCACGCTATGAGACTTCTAATCCTATTTTTATTGTTTTCAACCTCTTTGATAGCACAGGAAACCATGATCTATGAAAACATAATCCTGACCCCCAATAAAAAATTAGAGGGTAAATTAATCTCAGGTGTAAAATTACATAATGCAAAATATCATACGGGAGGCAAAAGCGCAGCCAGTCTCTACAGTATCTTGACGGGACCCAATTCCGGAAAGTTTGTTTGGTTAGATGGACCTATGACCTATGCCGATTTAGATCAAAAACCTGATGCCGCACATATGGCAGACTGGGGTAAAAATATTCAAAGCTACATCACCGATGAAAAGATTAAACATGCAAAACTTCACTGGGAGGCCAGTTATACGCCAGCAGAATTCGGCAGTTCGGATTATCTTTTGATCAGAACCTTCAAATTGAACAATAAAGCCAATGGTATGGCAAAAGTACTGGAGGCCATCACCAAAATTAAAGAAGTATTGGTCGCCACAAATGCACCCATAGTACGTCGGGTATATGTCAGCCCTTTCCGCTCTGAAAATGGAGAAGATATCTCATTGGTCTATCCTTTTAAATCATTTACACGATTTGAAAAAAGCAATGGCCTACCTGAAAATTTTGCTGCCAGTTATGAAGAAATCAATGGTTTGGGTAGCTGGAGAAGAGATATCGCAGAGGTACTTGAAACCTACACCAACGGTAGATACGATGAGATAAGGGTACTTCAAAAATAATGGGTCTCAGTATCTGATTGAACTCAAGAATTCAGTTCAAACCAGTCAATATTTATATGAAAAGTTGACAATCAAGTCCCCGTTTTTATGCTGATGGGCATATGAAAAAGAGCCAGACATTATCCCAAATAAATCTTTGAAAAGACTTCTTGAATCCTTGTATTAAGGATTCATTTATAAAGCCCTTATTCGACATACGTTCGTTTTTTGCTGAAACCTTTGATCGATTCCAAAGGATGTAATATATTAGAACCAAAAGATTCTTTCAATGAAATATTTAATACTTACTTTATCCATCTGCTTCTGCCTAAATGTATGGGGACAAGATAATAACATGTACCTGAGACTTACCTTCATCAAAGCCAAAGAAGGAAGTAATTATCGTGAAAATCTAACACAAAAATTTGCACGCCTTCACAAGCAACGCATTGAAGATGGAATCATCAATGGTTGGGATTTATGGCAAGTCGTCAACTCTCGACAAACACCTTTCAGCCATGTCATTGTAACCTTGGTGGAGCTATCTAAGATGGACAGTCTTTATTTGGGCGTAAATATGCAAAAAGTTTTCCCTGATATGACCGATGGGGATCTTGAAAACTTCTACGAAGAGAATATTAAAAGTCGAGATATTATTGGGGATTATATCATTACCTCAATTAAAAATATTTCAAATACCAATAGTAGCCCTGATGAATTTATGGTGATGAATTTCATGAAGGTTAAGGAAGGCAAATTCAAGACTTTCGAAAACATGGAAATAGATTTAGCCACGGCAGTCATGCCTAATGAAAAATTCAGAACGGGTTGGACTTTACAAAAAAGAATTGATAAGTATGGTACTGACTTGTATTGGAATTACCTAACCGTAGATTGGTATGCCAAATATTCGGATTACATCAAAGCATCATCAATGCCTGCCGTCGACGCAGATAAGAATTATCAATCCATGATGGGTATCAGGGACCTCCGCGATCGAGCCGTTCTCCGAAAAATAATGTCTGTAAGGTGACTATAAAAGAAATTTAACTAATAAAATGGTACTCAAGCTTTAAGTCAAGAACTTATTTGATTTATTTCAAATGGGCGTCCTTAGTTCAAAGGTTACTCACCCCTTAGATAAAATAATATCACACCCCTCACAAAAAAGTGTTACTTCTTTTGCAAAAAATCAAAATCAACCACCCAATAAATAATTTCAATCTCGTTCTGCTTATATGTCAAAATTGAATCTAATAAAGCGATAGCTCCTTCCACACTTGCTTTATGTTCATCTAGCTGAGCTGTGATTTGATTAAAATTTTCAAGTCTTCGAAAAACATTGTGATTCATATAATAATCCTTTTGAATATATTCTCTATTATCCTTCCAAAAATAATTATACTGAGTTTTAACGTCACCTAACTCCTCTACCCAACGATCAGATACTCGTTCCACAAAACCATCAACAATTGCTTGATCTCTCGCGTAGGCATTTTCCTTGATATAAAATAATGTGCTTCCAGAATAAATTTGAGTCAGTTTATGCTCCAAAGTATCATCAAGAAATCGAAATGTCCCATCAAGCTGCACCGACTCATAGGTCACTTTAGGGGGATCATAGGGCATGGCTTGCTCATAATAACTCAGTGGCGCAAATGAAAAAGCTTCATCCCCTTCTCCCATTACGTCCAAAAAGACAGAATCACTGTTCTCATCCCAACGGTCATATTGCCGCTGAAAAAGAGCGTTAAACCATGCCACACCCTCAATGTATTCATCTGTGTAAATAAGAATATCCTGTAATTCAACTTTCAATTTCTTCATGTTATTGATATTGTCAGCACGGTGATTACTGTCCTCTCTTTTTTGATCCACCGCCAATGATAAAAACACACCAAAAAAAATGGCCATAAACTCAATGAACATTTTTTTTGCCCGGTCAAAGAAATCTCGAAAACTAAACTTATCGCCGATGGTGAAGAGTTTAAGAAACCAATTCAGCTCCTTTACCGGTATTTCATCCTCATCGTGATCTTTCTTAGTCAATAAAGCTGAGTAAGCTGCCTTCACTTTAGCAAACTTCTCTACAAAAAAGGTCTCATCATTGTTGGCAACAGGATCCAACTCTTTACTTAACCGCTCATAAGCTTCTTGAATCTCTTCCTGAGAAGCTCCTTTCTTAAGCCCAAGGGTTTTATACTTCGCTTTCATTAGCAGCAAATTAAACCGATAATTCCTTCATAAGTTGAATTTGACAAGATAATAAATAAAATCTGAATGTGAAATGATAGGGTCTAGCTTAAGAAAAAGGCAACTCTCAATAGAATGATTAATTACAATAGCTCGGAGACAAGTAAAAAATATTGACAAATAAATCAGATCCCATGTTATATTAAAGCTAAGGATAACTCTTCTTTAAGATTACTTTAGAGGGCCATGTTCCCATGGACTAAGGAAGGATCATATGGACGTTTTTTACCTTGTTGGACATAAGAGATGACATCTATTAACAATTAGCAAAAGAAGAAGGTATATGCTAGGGAACTTCCACGGGTAAGACCGCCTATGCCTCAACATAAAATTATTTACAATATTTAATCATTATAGCACTTTTCTATATATTTGTTATTTTCGAACTTAAAATCAACCTAAAAATGAGACAATTATTTATATCAATGGTGCTCGCCTTGAGTACCTACATGATTCAAGCACAAGAGTATGGTGTGTACTCAATGCATTTTGTAAGAATAGAAGGCAATACAGCCGATTTCGAAAAAGTTCAATCTATGTACATGCAAAAAGTGGCCAAGGAAGCTACCGAAAAAGGAGATATCTCCTTTTGGGCATTTCTGAAACGTGTGACCATGGACAATATTGACGATGAAGAGAGATACAACTATGTATTCGTTCAATCAAATACCAGTATTGAGGCGATGCTTAGTGAAAAAAACAACTGGTGGAATGATGCCCCTGAGGTACTTAGTGCAGAAGAACAAGCCCTTGTCAGTGCCCTGAATGCAACTCATACCTGGACGGCTGATTCAAGACATATCTATCTAGATGAAGGTAGTATTGCCAAAGGACTTGGAGGTTTTATTCAATTTAATTTTGCCCGGCCAGCAAATGTTGACGGCTTCATCCAAGAAAATTTAACCCTATGGAAACCCTATTTCGAAAAAACTATGGATAGCATGGGTATGGTAAATTGGGGCGTTGGTAGAAAACTAGCTCCCTTGGGTGCCAATTGGGCCAAAGTATCTACATGGGATATGTTTAATACGCTAGATGAGTTAATGAAATATCGAATTGGGTACAAGCTTCCAGCAGATCTGCTAAAAAAATCTAAAATGGGGGATCACAATCCTGATGGCTTTATGATGATGCCTATTTTTCAGATGATCGCAAACTCGGCACAATAAAGTACGTTGATAAATCATTAAGTTTTCAAACTTTTTTTAAACCTTAATGAACCAAAAATCATGAAAAATATTTTAATATTTATAGGATTGTCATGCCTAGTTTTAATGAGTCAAACGAAAGCCGTTTACCAATCAAATGGCGTTCGGATATCTCCTTAAAATCAAGCGCTCTTTGAGAAAATTGAAATAGATTATGTTTCAAAAGTTGCGCAAGATGCCGTCAACAAAGGCCAACTGGGCACTCATCAAGTTGGATAAAATCATAGGTGAGGCCAATACGGGCTACAACAATATTTTTGTTAATGGCTTTGCAAGTATTGATGCTATGAATGAAAACACCGATTGGTGGTCCAATACCAAAGCCATTGTAGGGGTTGATCCAGACATATTGTATCGCGATTTGAGAGAAGCATCCGGTATCTATTACTACCAAAGGCAAATGGGAATTGCTCCCATTGAGGCCTTCGAATATGTAATCATGAATTTTGGTCATGCCAATAATCTAGAAGGATATTTGAAAGGTGAGATGGCATGAATGGCTTATCATAAAAAAAAATGAACAAAACAGGTTTGAAAGCATGGGATGTAGGCACTAAATTCTTCACTGTCAATGCCAACCAGAGCACTAATGTTATGACCTAAAATGCGTTTGCTACTAAATCCGCCGCCATGAAAGTACTGGCCAATGATGTTAATAGTTTAGGAGATTGGCCTCAAACCAACCTCAATGAAATCATGCCCGACGGATGAAAACTTATTGTTTTGGGTCAAATTTTATCCACCACAAGTCCCACACAATAATGAAAAAAAGCCTCTTTGTGACTTTTACAGGGGCCTTTTTATGTGCTCTTCAAAGTTTTTAAGTTTTCTTTAATTTTTTTCTTTAAACCCGACAACTTTTTTCTTAATTTCTTTACCAAAACAAGTAGTCAATCATAATTTTGGGAAAAAGATAAAGGAAATAACAGAAATCAATCTTTTTTAACTATATTTAGCCTAAATAAAAATTCAGCAAATAATTTTGTACCAAATAACAAAAACTATGAAAAAAATTATAGCCACTTTTATAACACTTTTTGTATTCTCAATGATTCAGGCTTCACCTAATGATCTCTCATTAAGTCAGAGCGAAACTGACATTTTAACTGACCGAGAGCTAAACGAAGGAACATCATTTCTCGCTTCGAAAGAAATGCCAAGGAAAAGAAAGGCATCAAGATCAGGTAAAAGATCAAGCAAAAAGAGAGAAAAATAAGACTATAAGTTCTGATAAGAGTTTTAAAAATCAACTGAGGTCGTATCACTCTTTGGTAAAACATACAAAATGTTATAGTATTTATCCGAAAATGATATTACATAAAAAACTCATACTGCCCTGTAGTATGAGTTTTTTATTGCCGTTATGTGAATCCCTCGGATTATTTGTAAATACTTCCTTAAAATTTAAGCATTATTATTATGTGATTCTGAAATAAAAATTCACTTAATTTTTGATTAGTTTTCTTACAAATCTCCCCTGTTCAGTATAAATTTCGAGATAATAGATTCCCGCTTGATAACTATTTAATACCATTACAGCTTTGTTAACATCAAACCTATATTGTCCCATACATTTTCCTTCAATATCCCAAACATTAACGACTTTAATTCTCCGTCTAGCAGTAATATATAGAATCTCCTGAACTGGATTAGGAAAGACGGACACCAAAGGCTGTAGGGTATTGATGCTACCTAAAATATTCTCATAAGCAGGTAAAATAAATTGCCCTTCCCAATTGGCCCCCTCATTATTGTCTAAGTTAACATTCTTTAAAGATAGATAAGCTCCTGCTCCATCTGCTTCAGTAGGCCAAGGAGCCTCATCTGAATACAAAACCTCATCTATTATATTTCCATAGCCGTCCAGCAATTGAACTTTTTCACTTTGATTAGATAAGCTCCTGGTGAATTCATCAAAAGGAGTAAATCCATAACGTTCTTCGAAAGAATTTGTCTCACTAGCTAAATATAAAGTACTATGGGCCCCCATGAATATGCCTTTTGGAAATTGATAGGTAAGCCCCAACTCTCCCAAATAAAGTCCAGTAAGTTCGGCAGATGCATCACTCACATTGGTGATTTCAATGAACTCATAATCACTTGAAACCTCATTCTCTTCAGCCAAAGGATGGTAATTGATTTTAGTAATCACAAGTGCCGGCTGCGTTACCGATGCACAGGATGCTGTCGATGTCAATTGACCGGATAGCCAAGTATTCCTATCACTGATAAAGCTCTTCAGTTCACTGACTTGTTGATTAAATATGCCTGTGGTCCCCCATAAAGCTTCTTGTCGGTCTGCTGCTTCTGAAATGTGAAGTACCGTTTCATTGATAAAGTCCATTACTTTCAGCGTATTGAGAGGCATCCCGGGATCAGTAAGTTCTTGCCATCTTTTATTTAAATAACATCTATAAACCGGATCATCAAACAAATCTTTCCAAAATTTTGCGCCCATATTTCCCCCATCATCAAACTGCCATCCGTAAGTGAAACTTCGATCATACCCCCACATAAAGAGATCATTGCCATAGGTTAAATTGAAATCCCAAATCGGTCCTGCACGTAACTTTCCATTACGGTCTTTATGAAAGAATGTACTGAATTGATAACCGTCTACATTGGCTGAAAACTCATTTAAAATCATGAAATCAATAAATGAAGGAACATCTATCACAGATGGATAGCCGTCTTTAACAGAACTGTTTTTATTGCTAGATATGTTTGCAAGACGCTCAAACTCACCTTTAATATATTCGTGCTGCAAGGGTTTGATCTCCGTAGATTTTGGATATTCATGGACAAAACTACTCCCCCATCCACCATAATTGGGCATGCTCCAAGCTTCTAAATCTGAACCCTCAATTTTATCTGTTTTGGTGATATAACCTCCTGTAAGATTAGGTAATGAAAGGTCCTCTGGTTGAATTTTCTTTATATTAATACGATTATCATCGGCCTTTAATTTCTCTTGAAAAAGATAGATCCCTTCATAATTTCCATTCAGCATCACTTCACAATATTGACCTCTCGAGGCATATTGACCTATTTGGTTAGACAGTTGATAACTTAAATAATCTCTGATCAGCGAAGAGTCGTAGGCAATTCCATTTAAAATCCAATCATTCTCTTTGGGCATTCCTAATATACTCACGTCCTCTTTCTGACCCAGACTATCATAAGTGGTCAAAGCATATTGCTTTTTAGGTAATATAGAAGATGAGGAACCACGTACCTCTATCTTTATGGCCCCTTTAAAATCTAAATAATCAAGGTTGGTTACATCCGAAATATCATTTCTTAGATCTGCGCCCTTATCCACAATAATCATGTTTGCCACAATTTTAGGTTCTGAAGGAATCGATTGATTATTGACCGTTTCTATAACTACAATAGGTAAATTAGATGATTTAAAATCCACATAAATAGGCGCTAAAAACCAACTCGGTGTGCTTCGATAAGTATATTCAATATTATTGATGCCCAATGATAATACCGGTAAAGCCGTCATATCAGATGAAGTACTTGATTGATTATGTACTTGTACGGCAATGACATTAGTTCCCTCTACCAAAAAATCGACATCGACATCAAAATATTCTGGTTTTTGACCATCAGGTAATAATGCGTTATGATGGCCATCGCTTAACTGATCAAAAGTAGGCGTCATTCCCGAAACCAAATCTCTTGCTATTTCTTGGCCATTAAGATACGCCACAAATCCGTCATCATAGTCAATATCTAATCGTAACCCTTCTATCGCTTTAAGATCAATGATCTCAAAAGTTTTCCTCAAGTAAACTGAGATCGTATTTTCAGGAACTAAAGTAGCATCATCATCATCTCCGTAACCAAATCCTGACATCCCTTGAATCCAATCTGAATAGTCAAAATCCAGCTGATTCCATAAAGCACTCGGTTGACTACTTGGTACCATGTAATGCCAGTCATCTCCCGGTAGGACTACACTCTCCCAGTGATCTATTTGCGAAAAACAAAAAGTAGGTATTAAACCAACGAAAGTTATTAAAAAAGATCTCATATTATTTTCTTACTGATTCATTGGGACACTCAGGAAAGAAAGAGCACTAAAATGTCCCTCCTGATTTGGTGAAATTATAAAATTTAAAAGGATACTTAAATGGAAAATCTTGACATTCACAGATTTTATCTTAAAAATACTTCCTTTTTCAAAAAAATTCTGCAGTATTGACTTTCCTATGAACTTTGCGTAATTAGGAGTCATGCCAATGACCGTGTGCTGATGACCATACTTTACCTGCGGGGGCCTGTCCCTCGGGTCGTGTACTTCCACTCTCTTCACTTTTATTGAACAACCCGTAGATTGCGGAGATAAAAAGGGCAATCAATACTCCAATCATCCAAAAAGTTTTATTTAGCTGTGTACTGACAGTCGCCTTGATTCCGTGGCAATTTTTGTACTTCTTGCCACTTCCACAAGGACAAACATCATTTCTCCCAACTCTTTTCATTTTCTCTGTTTACAGGTTCAATTTACAAAAAATACTTCTGTAACAACATTGTTTGTATTTAGAAAAATAAGCCCCTTTACTCTATTTAAATACAAAATAAAACTCAAAATATTCATAAGGCTATAACTCTAACCCTTCTAAGTTCATTCAGAACTAACCTATTCAGCATCTAAAAAAGGATAATTATAATCAGTCGCTCCCATAAATGTTTCTTTTATCGTGCGCGCACTTACCCATCTCAATAAATTCATTTGGGCTCCCGCCTTGTCATTGGTTCCAGAGCCTCTCGCTCCCCCAAATGGCTGCTGCCCAACTACTGCTCCGGTAGGCTTATCATTGATATAAAAATTACCAGCCGCATACTGTAAAACATCTGAAGCCCGCTCAATAGCATATCTGTCTTTACTAAATATTGCTCCGGTCAAAGCATAGGCTGAACTTTGATCAACGAGCGTAAGGGTAGCTTCAAATTCATCTTGAGGATACACATAGACAGAAACTACAGGTCCAAATATTTCTTCACACATCGTCTCGTAACGTGGATTCTTGGATAAGATCACAGTTGGCTCAATAAAATAACCCTTAGCATCGTCATAATTACCTCCGGCTATGATTTCAGCATCACTAGATGCTTTCACACGATCAATGTATTGAGTGATTTTTTTAAAGGATTTCTTATCAATCACCGCATTGATAAAATGATTGAAGTTTTCTGGAGAGCCCATTTTAATACCCTTCAAAGTACTGATTAAATGCTCTTGAACCTCCTCCCATAGATGATCTGGAATGTATACGCGTGAAGCTGCACTACATTTTTGACCTTGATATTCAAAGGCTCCTCTGACGATAGCTGTTGAAACCTCTTGCACATCAGCTGAAGCATGGACCATAATAAAATCCTTACCTCCTGTCTCGCCGACAATTCGTGGATAACTGTTATAGATATCTATATTTTGTCCAATGGTTTTCCAAAGGTTTTTAAATACTTGTGTGCTTCCTGTAAAATGCAATCCTGCAAATTCTGGATGGTTGAATACTACTTCTCCCGCAACGGGACCATCGACATAGATCATGTTAATCACTCCATCGGGTAATCCTGCAACTTGAAAGACTTCCATGATGACTTGAGCGGAATAAATCTGTGTATAAGCAGGTTTCCATACAATGGTATTTCCCATCATTGCTGGAGCAGTACATAAATTACCAGCAATGGATGTGAAGTTGAATGGTGTTACTGCAAACACAAATCCCTCAAGGGGTCGATACTCCATTCGGTTCCAGACACCCGCTGACGATTTGGGCTGCTGACTATAAATTTCTTCCATATAAGTCGCGTTGAACTTCAAGAAATCTATATACTCACAAGCAGCATCTATTTCGGCTTGGTAAATATTTTTGGATTGGCCGAGCATGGTTGCTGCATTAATTTTAGCTCGGTAAGGCCCTGCTATTAAATCCGCTGCCTTTAGAAATATGGCAGCTCGATGCTCCCAGCTCAACTTCGCCCAAGATTCCTTAGCTTCCAATGCCGCTTCAATAGCGTCATGAACATGACTGGCATCCCCCTCGTGAAAATACCCTAAGACATATTGATGGTCATGAGGAGGGCTCATTTTAACTTTTTTTCCGGTCCTGATTTCTTCAGATCCGATATACATAGGCGCATCTATTTCCTGAGATTTTGCTTGTTTTAAAGCTTCCTTAACTGCCTGTTTTTCAGAGGAGCCCTCAGTGTAATTAAGTACAGGTTCATTTATAGGTTGGGGTATTTTAAAATTTCCGTACGACATTGTTTATTTAGTTAATTTCTATGGGTCAAATATAAGTAATCACCAACGATTTACAGGAAGAGTGCCGGGAGTTCAATCAAGTCATGAACCTGCCATTGGGAGGGTACTTTGGATTCTTTTTGGGGATTGTACCAAACAGACCTCCATCCTGCATGGTCAGCTCCTAATATATCTGTTTGCAGATTATCCCCAATAATGACCATATCCCCCAGGGTTCCTCCACAGTAATCAAGTGTAAAATCAAAAATCTCCTTGGCTGGCTTTCGATGACCTGAAGTCTCAGAGGTCACCACCCACTTAAAGTAATGATCAATCTCACTGTATTTCAATTTGATATTCTGAGTATCATCAAAACCGTTGGTAATAATCCCTAATTCAAAATCTTTTGATAGTCTATCAAGTACTTTATGTACATTGGGCATCAATGCCTTCTTTCGAGGACATTCAATGACGAATTGATTTGATAATTCTTGAGCTAAGATAAGATCTGTGTTTTTCACGGCATTCATAATGTAACCAAACCTATGATTTCGGATTTCAAACTTATCTATTTCCCCCACATTATAGCGATGCCATAAATGTTCATTCTGTTGCTTAAATGTTTGGGTAAAATGGGCTTCATCACTGAAAAACCGGTCAAGTTCGAAAGCGCGATACATATCAAGCAATGTGTCTCGCGCATTGGTTTCATAATCCCACAAAGTATGATCTAAATCAAAAAATAACTTCGTCACGCTCTCAATTCTTTCGCCTTGGCCTTATGCGTGGCCAATTCTCTATTGGAATCCATAATAGAATAGAGATCAAGATCTCTCAATAATTTCGGGTCTTTTTGAAGAAAGACCATCATCTTACTCACGATTTCTGTCACTTCCTCTTTGAGACTGTAAACCACCCTTTGATCTAATTTGTGCGACTTAACCAGACCCGCATTTTTTAGATAAGCGACATGCCTTGAGGTCTTTGTCTGAGTAAAGTCTAGAATAGTGACCAAATCCGAAATGGTGAGGCTTTTTGCTTCGAGCAGTAATTGAATGATCCGAACCCTTGCCTCCTCTGAAAAGGATTTAAATATCTGAGTTCCTATTAAAAGACTGAATTTTTTAAGCTTCAAAATTAATATTTTTTAACTAAGTTATCACAAAAGTCAACTTTTTGCGTTTAGTTCGTATGAATTTATTACTTTTTAATTATTGAAAAAAATTAGCGTCCTCCTTATTCTCTGTCTTGCCCTTTATTCTTTGGCTTATGGTCAAATTAGGGGAATTACACCAAAGGTGATCCAATTTACTGGAGTCATCTTTGCGAATGATAGTGCATCTATTGTTCCGGGAGTTCACGTGTATGTCCCTCAAGGAGGACGTGGAACGACGACCAATCCATATGGTTTTTTTTCAATGCCTGTCTTGGAAGGGGACAGCATTATATTCTCTGCAGTAGGCTTTGATAAAACCTACTACATTATCCCTTCTCATAAGGAACCCAATAGTTTGAAGTTGGTTGTCTATCTAACTGAAGATATCTTTTACTTGGAAGATGTAGCCATCTTTCCCTACCCCTCGGAAGCTACTTTTAAGGCAGGTATTTTGGCTACACGGTTACCTAATGAGTTTGATCAAAGTAACCTCAATGTCTGGATGAATAGTGAAGTTATGCGAGAAATGTATCGCAATCAAGTCAACAGTGGCAATGCCAATTTCCGCAATGCCATGAATGAACAAATGAATTATAATCGGTATCAATACCAGCCTGCCGCCAATAATTATTTAAACCCCTTTGCGTGGTCGTCTTTTATTCGTTCTCTGAAGAAAAACTAAAGAGTTTGAATTTTTGACGCAACTCTCAAAGTTTCTTCCCAAACACGAAATACATTATGGGAGCAAATTTTTTCGATGTCTTCATCGCTATACCCGCGCATTAATAACTCATAAATTAAGTTAGGATACATCGAAACATCTTTCAGTCCTTTAGGCAAGGAGTTTCCGACACCGTCAAAATCTGAACCCAATCCCACATAATCAATTCCAGCAATGGCTACTACGTGATCAATGTGATCTGCAACAGTTTTGATTTCCTCAAAAGGGTCCATATCGATTAAATATTGAGCCGCATAAGCGACATAAGTTGAATCATTTTCTGACAAGCCTTCAGCCGCTCTGTATTCCTCTAAAGAGGTCTTGATTTCGGAAAATTGATCCTGAGAGGTTTTTGATAAAAATGAAGAACCAAAATTGATTTGGATGACACCTTCCTTTTCTGCTAAAAGCTTAATCATATCATCATTCATATTGCGCATGAAGCCTGGTGTAAACTTTCTACAAGAACTGTGAGATGCAATGACAGGGGCTTGAGTCAAATTCATTATATCATAAAATGCCTTATCTGAAATATGAGAAACATCAATCATGATACCCCATTTATTCATTTCCTGTACCACTTGTTCCCCAAATGGACTCAATCCATCCCAAGTATCTTCGCTGGTATCATAAGAAGAATCACAAATTTCATTATCCAAAGAGTGAGTCAAAGTAATATACCTGATACCTCGATCAAAAAAATATTTCACATTGGCCAAATCCGATTCAATAGGCGCACCATTTTCCATACCTAATGGGAGAGAAATAAGTGCTTTTTCAAAATTTTCCTTTACTTCACTTGGTGTCCCAGCCGGGGCGAATAAATTTGGGAAGGCTTCCGATAATCTACCTACCATGTCTATTAGAGAGTCTGCAAAAACTTTAGCCCCCCCTGATTTTTGAAGTGCTGCCGGAACGTATATCGACATAAAAGGAGCATCTAGTCCTCCCATCTTGGCTTTGGGATAATCAAAATCTCCCATAGTTTCAATAGATACATCTTCAACCGAATTACGCGACATGAATCCTTTATTAGCCATGCGATAGGGTAAATCAATATGTCCATCGGTAATGATAAATTTTTTACTTAATCGATGTGCCCGCTCTCGGAGTTCAAGCACTTCATTATCTTGACTTTTTTTTGACTGCTCTCCAGAGCAAGCAAATGAAAGGGCCATAAAAATGACCCCAATTTTAAAAAATAATTTCATTAGGAAAAGTTAATCTTTTTTTAAAGTAATTCAAACCAAAATAGCTTTCTAAATAGCTTTAAGCATATCTTTCTGATAATTAATAAAATTTTCATATTTAAAAATACCTACCCAAGCAACTATTTCTTGAATACTAGAATGTTTTCTTTGAAATAAGTTGATAAATTTAGGCTTGTTAAGATTGTAAGCCCTTTAACTGATTATTTGTCATGATGCCTTTAATGCCTGACCACATTCTCTCTGTCTGGAACATTTATGGTAATTATACCGCCACCTTATTGATTGCAGCTGGACTTTCACTCGCTTTGAGTCACTACTTAAAACTTTTATTCACGAGTGATAAAAAATCTCGATATGATTACATTAACAAGAATGAAATCAAACGTTTGTGGTTTTCCTTTTTGCTTTTTGCCATCGGAGCAACCCTCCTGCTCAATACCTTGTTCTACCCTACCACGTGGCTTTGGTTTTTTGTAAGACTTTTCTTAAGCTCCATGATGAGCATCATCATAGGAGTAATCGTTCAAAATATGCTTAAGTTTTATTTCCCTTTCTACATTGAAAAGAGACTGAAAAAATTAAGATATTCGCCAAGAATTTCCCCTGAGGGTAATGTCATGAAGTTATTAAGTGAAGAAGAAGAAGATGTCTATTTAGATGAGGGCATGCAGGCTGAAGAAAATGCCTATTCAGTAGATTATGATGTTTGGATTGATGAAAAAACTAAATTTACAAAAATTGAAAAATATAATGGTAGGCTTCATGCGTTAAAATGTGATAAATGTAATTATCAAACGTTGAAGGTCTCAAAAGAAGAGATTACACAGCCCGCAACCCTGAATGAAGAAGGTGAATTGATCAAATTTCTAAGTTGTGGATACTGCGGTCAAAAATCACGGAAATCTCACAGAATCGCAAAGCTTAACCCAAAAGCATCCGCCACAGATTAATTAAAGTAAATACTTGAACGCAATAAGGCATTTTGAAAAGAACCCGGTAAACGCAATAATTCTTGATCAACAAGACCCTTTAAAGGAATTTCGAAAGGAATTTTACATCCCCAAAAGAAATAATACAGAGCTCATTTATTTCTGTGGTAATTCTTTGGGATTACAGCCTAAAATCACTTCCTCCAAAATTGACCATGAACTAAAAAAATGGGCACAAAAAGGGGTCGAAGGACATTTTAATGAAGATCCATGGGTTTCACACCATCATAAGGGTAAAACAGCTATGGCCCATCTAGTGGGAGCCAAAACTCATGAAGTGGTGGCTATGAATAACTTGACCACAAATTTGCATCTTCTGCTGGCTTCTTTTTATCAACCCAAAGGGACGAGGAAAAAGATGATCATCGAAAAAGGAGCCTTCCCTTCAGATTATTTCGCAGTTACCTCTCATATGAAGCAAAAAGGTATCTCGCCAGAGGACCATCTCATCGAAATTAGACCTGATGAAAATGGTTATTTCTCTACTGAAAAAATTTGCCATTCCATTTTAACTACTGGAGAGGCGCTGGCGTTAGTGATGCTGCCCGGTATTCAGTATTATAGTGGCCAATTTTTGGACTTAAAATCTATTACACATGCGGCCCATAAAATCGGTGCCTATGCCGGATTCGATCTTGCGCATGCCGTGGGGAATATTCCCATGAGCCTCCATGAAGATCAAGTTGATTTTGCGGCTTGGTGCAGCTACAAATATTTGAACTCTGGACCAGGAAATGTTTCAGGGGTATTCATACATGAAAAACACGGGAATAATCCTGATTTCCCAAGATTAGCAGGTTGGTGGGGACAAAACGAAACCATTCGTTTCAAAATGGAAAATAATTTTGATCCTATTCCCGGGATCGACGGCTGGATGCTCAGCAATGCCAATATTATTTCCTCTGTAGCTCATTTGGCTTCTCTGGATATTTTTGAAAAAGCCAATATTCTCAAACTTCGTAAAAAAAGTATTTTGTTAACGGGATATTTGGAATATTTACTACTAAGTAATGAGGCGATCAAGCCGCATATCAATATTTTGACTCCAAAAAACGAATCAGAACGAGGTTGCCAATTATCGCTCTATTTTTACGATCAAGGAAGATTGGCCTTCGACCACCTTACAAAAAATGGGGTAGTCCTGGACTGGCGTGAACCCAATGTAATTAGAGTGGCTCCTGTGCCTTTGTACAACTCCTTTGAAGAAGTTGAAAAGTTTGTGATCCTTTTAGGGCAAGTTTTTAATTGAACGAATCCATTCAAGATTTTTAGGCAATTTCGATGTCTAATATTTTTACTACTGTTTGATAAATGCCTTGAGGGTCAAATCCACATTCTTTATGCAATTCTAGCTGTGTTCCATGCTCTACCATTCGATCGGGAATTCCCAATCTCTCTAGTTTTGCTTGATAACCATGGTCTACCATAAACTCAGCTACGGCGCTTCCAAACCCACCCATAAGACAACCATCTTCAATGGTGATCACATGATCATACGATTTAAATACGTCATGTAATAAAGCTGTATCTAAGGGTTTGACGAAACGCATATCGTACAAAGCGGCAGTTACCCCTATTTTCTCCAATTCTTTATGAGCCGTCAGTGCATAATTTCCTACCGTACCAAAAGTGAGCAAAGCGATATCTCTTCCCTCTTTTATCCTACGACCCTTCCCCACTTCAATTTTAGCAAAAGGGGTTTTCCAATCTACTAAAACCCCTTTACCCCTTGGATATCGAATACAAAAAGGACACCCTTCCTGCATAGCGGTATACATCAAATTTCTAAGCTCAGATTCATCCATGGGTGCAGAAACTATGAGGTTAGGTATGCACCTCATGAAGGCGATATCATAGGCACCGTGATGCGTAGCCCCATCTGCTCCAGCGAAACCTGCTCGATCTAGACAAAATACCACATGTAAATTTTGAACACAAACATCGTGAATCACTTGATCATATGCTCGCTGCATGAATGTCGAATAAATATTACAAAAAGGTATCGAGCCTTGTGTCGCTAAACCCGCAGAAAAGGTAACAGCATGCTGCTCGGCAATGCCCACGTCAAATGACCGCTCAGGATATGCCTCCATCATAATATTCATAGAGGATCCTGAAGGCATCGCAGGAGTAATTCCCATGATTTTTGGATTCTCATCTGCTAATTCAACTAGAGTATGGCCAAATACATCTTGATATTTAGGGGGTTGTGGGGTCAAGGAAGAAGTTTTATGAATCTCTCCCGAAATTTTATCGAAAGTACCCGGAGCATGCCATTTGGTTTGATTCTTTTCTGCCGCGTCGTACCCTTTACCTTTCTTCGTGATACAATGTAAAATTTTTGGGCCTGAGATCTGTTTGAGATCATTGAAAACATGTACCAAGTGGTTCACATCATGCCCATCTACCGGTCCAAAATATCTGAGATTGAAAGACTCAAATAAATTACTTTGTTTGAGTAGAAAAGTCTTTATGCTATTTTCGACACCGGCTACGAGCTCCTGCGCATTGGGACCAAACTTACTGAATTTTCCTAGAATTTTCCAAGCCTCATCACGAAATTTATTGTAAATCTGAGAGGTACTAATGTCCGTAAGGTACTCTTTCAAAGCCCCCACATTGGGATCGATGGACATGCAATTATCATTCAATACAATAATGAGATTAGAATTAGAGACACCTGCATGGTTCATGGCTTCAAAAGCCATTCCTCCAGTCATAGCTCCATCTCCAATGACCGCAATATGCTGTCGATCCTTTCCTTCTGCCTGATTGGCTATGGACATCCCAAGCGCTGCGGATATACTCGTTGAAGAATGCCCGACCCCAAAGGCATCAAATTTACTTTCAACTCGCTTAGGGAACCCAGACAATCCACCATAGACGCGATTAGAATGGAAATGAGATTTTCTTCCCGTTAATATTTTGTGTCCATAGGCTTGATGCCCCACATCCCAAACCAGTTGATCTATTGGAGTATTAAATGCATAATGTAGGGCTACAGTTAGTTCAACCACTCCCAAACTGGCTCCAAAATGTCCACCATAGGTAGCGACATGATCAATAATGTAATTCCTCAATTCCTCACTAAATTGAGGCAACTGTTGTATCTCTAATTTCCGTAAATCTGTAGGATGATCTACGTTTGATAAAAGGGGACCCTGTTTAATTTGCATGGTTAATTATCTTATGACAAGAAGCCTTACTTTCGATCTAACAAACTCCCTGATTATTTACAAAAATAATCTTTTTTTGGTTCTCCAAATCATGCATCTTTGCTTAATCTGATGACTGATTCCATAATTGACGATCCACGCACAAAATTTGAAATTAAACTCCCTCTTTTCGAAGGACCTTTTGATCTTTTGCTTTTTTTTATTGAACGTGATGAATTAGATATTTACGATATTCCAATTGCAACCATTACCCGTGATTTTCTTGACTATCTGCACCAAATGAAAAACATGAATATTGAAGTGGCCAGTGAGTTTATTTTGGTAGCCGCTACCCTAATGCGCATAAAAGCAAAAATGTTAATTCCCAGACCTGTATTAGATGAATCAGGCAATGAAATTGATCCTAGAGAGGAATTGGTCAAACACCTTTTGGAATATAAAAAATATAAATCTGTTATTGAGCAACTCTCCAACTTAGAAGCAACACGTTTCCAAAGAGAAAACCGTGGCAATCTGGCGATAGAGATTAAAAAAATTGCCGCTTTAGTAAATGTTGATGCCGAAGTTCAAAATTTAGATCTTTACAAACTGATGAAAGTATTTCACAAAGTTGTGAATCGCTATGAACTACAAAAAAATAAACCTATCCACCAGATTGTTCCTTATCCCTACACCATTGAAAGCCAAAAAGAAGTCTTAATTCAAAAGCTTTATGTGAGTAAAAATCAGCGGATCTCTTTTGCAGAATTGTTGGCCGAAAAACCGGAAAAAATACTGGCAATTTTTAACTTTTTGGCCGTATTAGAATTACTTCAACTCAAAAAAATAATACTGCGCCTCGGTGAGGGTTTTAACAACTTTTGGATGGAGCCTAGAATCAGTAGCCTTTAAAAGCCACAGCCCTGCGTCGTTCAAGGTTGCTTCTTTTTGATTTATTTCATTTTTTCTAAATTTGAAAAAAAGAAATCTCCTTCAATCAACGCATTCTTATGTGAATCAGATCCGTGAATGGCATTTGCCGAGATAGAAGTAGCAAATAACTTACGTATGGTTCCTTCAGCTGCTTCAACTGGATTGGTTGCCCCTATGAGTGCTCGAAAATCTTCTACCGCATTTTCTTTCTCCAATATCATGGGAATAATGGGCCCTCCAGACATGTAATCTACCAAGTCATTATAGAAAGGTCGCTCTTTATGAATTCCGTAAAACTGTCCCGCTTGGGCGGCTGTGAGCTGCGTCAATTTCATTGCGATAACTACGAATCCGTGCGCTTCAATTATCTTTATAATTGCCCCAGAGTTACCAGCGGTTACCGCGTCTGGTTTGATCATTGTAAAGGTCTTTGTCGTTGTCATTTTTGCTTAATCAAAGGTATAAATTTTTTAAAGTGACAAAAGTAGGTATTTTAAATAATTAGTCAACTCAAATTAAAAGTTTTGTGTTTAACCTTAATTCTTATGATTTTTGCTCCTTTATTATTGCCAAAAAAATAATTGATGAAGCCCATTACTGATTTAATTCCCATTTTAGAAGATTTCCATAAAATCATCATCACTACGCACGCAAGTCCTGATGCTGATGCCCTGGGATCTTCTCTTGGGCTTTTTCATTTTCTAAAGGCAAGGGGTCATGAGGTTCAGGTAATCACACCCACAGATTATCCTAATTTTATTTCTTGGCTCCCGGGCAACGATCAGGTTCTTGAGTTCAACTCAGCAGATGATGATTTAATTCTTGAAATGATTCAATCCTGTGCCTTGATATTTTGTTTGGACTTTTCAGGTCTCAACAGAATCAAAGGGCTCGCAGAAGCGGTAGCCTCGTCGCCCGCATTAAAAGTAATGATCGATCATCATCTAGATCCTGAGGATTTTGATGACTACCGACTTTGGGATACTTCTGCAGCAGCAACTGCCGAATTAATTTATGATTTTATCCTATCAGTTGACGGGAAAAAAGCCATTACTGCAGATATAGCAAACTGTCTCTATGCGGGGATTATGACTGATACTGGCTCATTTAGGCATGCAAACACTACCTCTAAAGTACATCGATCGGTAGCAGAATTAATTGATTTGGGGGCCAATATTAATCAAGTAAGTCGTTCTATTTATGACACCAATACCCTCAACCGATTAAGGTTTATTGGTTTTTCACTGCTTGAAAAGCTCATCGTTGATCAGAAAAAAAACATTGCGTATTTTTCAATTTCCGAAAAAGATATTCAGCAGTTCGATTTAGAAAAAGGAGATACTGAGGGTTTGGTAAACTATGCGCTATCCATCAAGGGAATTGTCATGGCTACCATTATGAAAGAAGGTCCTGGAGAAGTTAAATTATCTTTTCGATCCGCCGGGAATTTTGCGGTAAATAAATTTGCAAGCGATCACTTCGAAGGGGGAGGTCATAAAAATGCTTCAGGAGGTATTTCATATCTATCTCTGGAAGATACCGTTGAAAAATTTGAATTTTTGACCCTTGATTTTAAAGAAAAATATGGATCAATTCAAATTTCATAAATGTGCTTTTTAGTTAAATAAAAAAGAAATAATTGATCGTCTAATCCGAGACGTTGCGTTAATTTGCCAACCGAAGGTGGAAATGAAAAATAATCATCGCAGAGAATTACGTGTCGCTAACGTAAAAGTTAATAATTTTTAACTCATTCATGTCTAAATCTAATAATATGAACGCTGCCAAAACTTATCGATGGATTGAATTCCTGCTAACAATTTGCCTCATTTCTTTAATCTCAGTCTTCATTTCTTGTGAGGAAAATGAAGCTATTGAAACCATTAATTATCAAGAAATATGGGAATCTGACAGCCTAACTATAGATCACTACATAAAGGAAAATGGTCTTGATCCAGTTTTTACAACGGCTTCAGGAGCGAGGTATGCAATCCAAAGTATTGGAGAGGGCGATAGTATAAATTATAATGATCTCATTACCATAAATTACACCGCATACGACGCAAACGGAGTGATTTTTAAATCAACCATTATTCCGGATTCTTCTGAATATTACATTTATCCAGTTTTTAATCCTTTAACTTTTACTTATACCTCTTCAGGTTGGACACTAGATTATACCTCTTTATCTGTAACTCTTCAAAGCAATGGTTTATCTGAAGCCATATCGGCAGCACTCGTCAACATGAAAACTGGAGGTCAAGTCGTGGTATTGTTGCCATCTGCCTTAGGCTTCGGCTCTTCAAGTGATCCATCTAATATCATCTCTCCCTATTCCGTTCTCAGATATGAAATTTCCCCTCTTTATGTCCGTTGATGGAACTTATTTTTGCCACATACAATCCGCATAAATTAATTGAAATACGTAATGCATTGGGACCTAGATATACGCTCCAGAGCTTAGGTGATCTCAATGAAAAGGAAATCTCTGAAACAGGTAGTACTATAGAGGAAAACTCGCTCATAAAAGCTGAATATATTTTTAAAAAATATCAAAAAGCTTGTTTTTCGGATGATACAGGTTTGGAAGTATCTGCCCTCAACAACGAACCTGGCGTATTTTCTGCGCGGTATGCTGGAACCGGACATAGTGCAGATAATATCGATTTATTATTGGCCAATCTCATCGATCAAAAAGACAGAAAAGCTCAATTTAAAACTATCATAACTTATTTTGATGAAAACGGAAGGAAATTTGTTTTTGAAGGGCTCGTTCATGGAAAAATAGTCTTGGAAAAAGAGGGTGTTGAAGGATTTGGTTATGATCCCATCTTTCAACCCAATGGCTTTAAGAAAACTTTTGCTCAAATGTCCTTATCTCAAAAAAACGAAATCTCTCATAGAGGTATCGCCCTTAAAAAATTACTTGCACATTTGATATCAAGATGATCCCTCAACTGATTATAGGCATTTCTGGTGGGAGTGGTTCGGGAAAGACCTTCTTAGCCAATCAGTTAACTCAGTATTTTTCGAAACATCAAATAGCTCAGGTTTCTTTAGATAATTATTATTTGCCTTTGGACGCTCAAGTCAAAGATGAACAAGGTGTTGAAAACTTTGACCTCCCTGAGGCTATTGATCATCAACGGCTTTATTCTGACCTCATAAAACTAACATCAGGAAAGTCCATTGAACTGAAGGAATATCAATTCAATCAAAAAGAAGTTGTAGCCAAAACACTGACTATTAAACCCTGTCCTGTGATTCTAGTTGAAGGTTTATTTACCTTTTATTATCCCCAATTATCAAAATTATTAGATCTCAAAATTTTTTTAGAGGCTCCAGAGGATGTAATGCTCAAAAGAAGAATAGCCCGAGATTCACATCTTAGAGGTTATACCTTAAATGAGGTCAAGTATCAATTTGAAAAACATGCCCTGCCCGCTTATAAAAAATATATTTTACCCTTGAAAAATCAGGTAAACTTGCTCATTTCAAATCAACATGAATTTGATGAATCCCTCCCTTTGCTTTGTGATGAGATCGAGCAACATTTAAAAATAGTATCTAGACAATAAATTTCTTACCTTTGTCTGCGATTATGAAAACAGCATATAGCATATGGATCTATAAGTCTGTCATTGTTCCGGTGATGGTGCTGTCATTGACCTCTTCTATGGCTTTTGTCACGCAGATGGAACAAAGGGTCATAGCCCCTTGTGCGTCTTCAGACAATCAAGACAATGATATAAGTACGCTGGCTATTTCAGCTTATACAACAAATCAATCCCCTACAGCGGCCCTCAATTTTAAATTTTCTAATGAATTTATTCATCTTTTTTTAGGCCTTGAAGAACCCAAATGTGTAAGTCTATTATTAAATCAATTTGACTTTTTTCTTTCTAAATATTTTCTGGTCCTAGTCCAGCGTATTATTTCCCCTAATGCCCCTTAGGGTATCCTAAAGAACGCTCACCTATTCAAATTTAAATTCTTCAATTAATTTTTTAATACTTAACAATTATGAAAAACAAAGGTTTTATAGTCTTTTTGACAGTTATTATCTCTCTTTTGTGTATTTACTACCTCTCCTTTACGTTCGTAGCGCAAGGCGTCCAACAAGAAGCCACTTACCAAGCTATAGATCCTTCGGGGACTGTGAATTTCACAGAAAAACAACGGTATTTAGATTCGGTTTGGAATACCCCCATTTACTCGCTTTTGGGTCAAGATTATACCTATCAAGACATCAAGGAAACAGAACTAAATCTTGGACTTGATTTGCAAGGGGGTATGCACGTAACACTCGAAGTTTCTCCAGTTGATATCCTCAAGGGATTGAGTGATAACAACCAAGATCCAAATTATTTAGAAGCCATCAATACAGCTGAAAAAAATATTCGAGGTACACAGCTCAACTTTTTAGATGAATTTTATGCCCGCTACAAACAATTAGAATCTGAAAAAACATTAGCTTACATATTTTCTAATGCTTCCAATAGAGGGCGTATCAATTTGAATTCTACAGATGACGAGGTTTTGGAAATCATTGGTACAGAAATCGATGGTGCCATTGATCGGTCATTCAATATACTAAGAACTCGAATTGATAGATTTGGAACTTCTCAACCTAATATTCAAAAATTACAAGGCTCCGGAAGAATCCAAATAGAATTGCCTGGTGTGGATAATCCAGAGCGTGTAAGAAAGCTGCTCCAAGGCGTCGCAAAATTAGAGTTTTGGGAGATTTATGAAATCAATGAATTAACTCCTATTCTACAAAGCATTAACGATATTGCAGTAAAAGAAATTGGTTTTACTGCAACGCTTGATGACGACGCACAAGCCGTTGACGCTTCCGCTTTAGAGGATCTTTCCACCTTATTATCGGATAATGATGATACTACGGCAAGTAATACCAATGATCCCGCCACAGCTTTAAGTCAAGAGGCTGACACAGCCCTTGCTTCTTTAGATACAATCAAAAATAATGAGGTATCTCCTATCTTCAGCTTACTGCAAGCCCAATATGGTCTCGTTTACAAAATAAAGGATACCTCTAGAATCAATAGAATTCTTCAACATCCCAGTGTTCTGGCGGTCATTCCCTCGACAGTTAAATTTCTGTGGCTTGTCAAAAAAATTGATTCGCAAGATGCCCTCGATCCCGTTGAACTTCTTGAACTGTATGCCATCAAAAAATCAAGAAACGGTAAAGCTCCACTGACCGGCGAATCTATCATAGATGCCCGTCAAGATCTCGATGAGAGATCAAGGCCTGCTGTTTCCATGCAAATGGATGCTATGGGTGCGAAAGCTTGGAAGCGTCTTACAGGTAATAATATAGGTAAAAGAATTGCCATTGTATTGGATGATTTTGTATACTCAGCACCTACTGTTCAAGGAGAAATCCCGAATGGAAATTCATCCATCTCAGGTAATTTTACCATTGATGAAGCGCAAGATTTGGCAAATATTCTTAAGGCAGGTGCCCTACCTGCGCCCACTACGATTGTCGAAGATGTGGTCATCGGACCAACGCTTGGTAAATCCGCTCGTGCACAGGGCATCAATTCGATGCTGGCTGGTTTGGCCATTGTAATAGTATTTATGGTTTTTTATTATTCAAAAGGTGGATTAATTGCCAATCTTGCCTTGTTTTTAAATGTCTTTTTCATCCTAGGTATATTGGCTCAATTAAATGCCTCATTGACCTTGCCTGGTGTTGCAGGAATTGTATTGACCATCGGTATGTCAATCGATGCAAACGTATTAATATTTGAAAGAATCAAGGAAGAATTACGATTAGGGTCCGGGTTAAAACAGGCCATTAGCTCGGGTTATAAGAAAGCCTATTCTTCCATCATAGATGCAAATGTCACTACCATGATTGTGGGATTCATTCTTTATACGCTCGGGCAAGGACCTGTCAAAGGTTTTGCCATAACGCTGATCATTGGTATTATTTGCTCTTTCTTTTCTGCGGTATTCATAACGCGGGTAGTCATTGAATGGTTTTCTAAAAAAGGAGATCAATCTAACCTCAGTTTTGCAAATAAAATATCCATGAACAGCTTGACTCATTTTCATTTTGATTTTCTAAGCAAAAGAAAAATAGCTTATATTTTCAGTGGTACTTTCATCAGTGTAGGGGTACTTGCTATGATCTTTAATGGCCTTTCTATGGGGGTAGATTTTAAAGGAGGTAGGTCTTATGTTGTCTCCTTTGATCATGCGATGGAAACGTCCATGCTCAAGACTCAGCTCACGGATAATTTTGATGGACAAGGAACTGAAGTAAAGACCTTTGGATCAGATAAGATTATAAAAATCACGACCAGCTATTTAACGGATGACGATACAGACATTGCGGATGAAATTGTTAAAGCAACCTTGATCTCAGGATTAGAAGCTACGACAGATCAAACCTACATTGCAAATGATGCAGCGGTCGATGCCACCCATTTTTCAATAGGTAGCTCTTCTAAAGTAGGTGCCACTATAGCTGATGATATCAAAAACTCGTCTTATAAATCTGCAGTGATTGCATTGATTTGTATTTTCCTTTACATTTTGGTGAGATTTAGGAAATGGCAGTTTGGTATTGGTGCTATAGTAGCCCTTTTTCATGATGCTTTATTCGTTATCTCATCGTTTGCTATCGCAAATCTCTTGGGTATTTCGTTTGAGGTGGATCAAGTTTTTGTTGCTGCCATACTTACCATTATTGGATATTCAATCAATGATACGGTAGTGGTCTTTGATAGAATTCGTGAGAATTTGGGCATCAAGTCAGGTTCTGAAATCTATCAAGTATTTAATGAATCTTTAAGTAATACCATCAGTAGAACTTTCATCACTTCATTAACTACGTTGATCGTTGTTATCATTCTTTTCTTGTTTGGTGGAGAAGTACTTAAAGGCTTCTCATTTGCACTTTTAGTAGGTATAATTATTGGTACATATTCATCGCTATTTATTGCTACTCCAGTAGCCTTAGATTTAACTTTAAAGAGTAAATCTCTATAACATAAACTGATTACAGAAAAAAGTCAAGGCGCAGGAAACCTTGACTTTTTTCTATTAATTATATAATGCGTAATTTTATCTTGTAGTAAACAGTTTAATGAATCAACAATTTCCTGATCGGTCGCTAATTTATTTATTAATAGTCTTTACAGGCTTTGCGATACTATTCGGTATCGATTCCATGGGAGACCCTCAACCTTCCAAGGAAACATTGGTCGCCTATAATGAACCCATTTATTTGCCAACAAATCCTATTCGCTATGACACGCTGGTCATCAAGGAAAAAAAAGAGGAAGGAAAGGGAAAAAAAGTAATTGATACACTAAATGTTGCTTTCAAGGAAATTCCCTTACCCATGACTCCTATTGAACACAGGAGAACAAAGCAACCCAAAAAGCAGAAGATATTGATGACTCCTGCTGATTCGATATTCTTTGATTACTTATTTGACAATTATAAAAACACCAAAATTAATAACCTTCGCCCCAATCAATTGCGATCTGATGTTCTTGTTCAATACTACAACCGAAAGGATAAGGTTAAACAACCCATGACACTAACTCAACTGGGCTTTAAAGTACATAATAAATATACTAATAATTCAAAGGAGGTCGCTAATGTTCTTCGATTTGGAGAAGATGTATCACTAGAAGATATTCAAATAGTCGCTTATGTCTTATTATGTCACGGTATCCCATTAAGGCAAATCGTTCCCTCCAGTTATCACAGCGATTGGAAACCCCATGCCATAGAAATTGGAGTTGATGCTTTAATTGAGAAATTCCCTGTGTTAACTTTTAAAAAAATCCGAAATTTTGAACGCCCCGGATCTGCACTCTAAATGATGAATTTTTTGAATAATGACAGACTCCCAAAGTTTAATGATTACGATAAATTATATTTCTCATTTTTCTTTTAAATTACCTAGCACCTTATTTTTTACCAGCCCCTAAAATCATCACTATTTTAAACCTCTTGGTTACTTATAAGGAGCTATCTAAAATATTATTTAATAGAATTAATTAGTATCAAATAACGAAATGACTAAATCAAGCTCCTCCTTTTTTAACCTCATCTGTAACCTCATCATCCCCACGATTATATTGACTAAGTTCAGTTCAGAAAGTACACTTGGCTCATTTTATGGTTTATTGATTGCCTTAAGTTTTCCCATATTTTATGGACTTTCAGAATTGTATTTTAATAAGAAAATTAACTTTTTTTCTGTCTTGGGACTCATTAGCGTATTACTTAGCGGTGGCATAGGTATATTTCAGTTTTCTGCCAGTTGGTTGGCCGTAAAAGAAGCCTTTATACCTGGTGTTATTGGCGTTGCTGTGATTATCTCTACTTACACAAAGTATCCATTACTTAAATTGTTTTTTGAAGAAACATTAAACATTGAGGGCCTAAGACAAAAACTTACGCCCTCTGAAAACGAATGGTTTAATACAAGATTCCAATTTAGTTCACTCCTGTTAGGAGGTACTTTTTTTATTTCCTCTTTTCTTAATTTTTGCTTAGCCACATGCATTGTTGTCAGTGATCCAGGTACAGAAGCCTTTAATCAGGAGCTCGGACTAATGAACTTATTAAGTTTACCCATTATTGCACTCCCTATGATGATTATTCTTATAGTCATCATGTGGTATTTACTTAATGAGACTTTAAAAAAAGTAGAATTAACCTGGGAAGAATTTTTAACTACCAAGGACAGCTGAGACGCTTGATCCATTAATTGGACTCATCATCTCTAAATTTAGATCCTAAATCTTGTTTTTGCCACTTAAAAAACAAATGATCCTAAGTGTGGGGTTGTGGGTCTTAGCTTTGTTATTTAATCATCTTTACCTCTTCTCCAGCCAATAAAAGCGAAAATAATCGATGTAGTAACCAATATAAAAACAAGAGGTGGTGGTCCAGAATGTATTGCTAAATGATGAAATGATCCAGCTAAGATTAAAATAATCCCAATTGCTATATTACCAAATAGTAATAGTTTCTTGCTAGAGTTATCCTTCATTTTACTTCCTAAGAACCATAAAAGACCCAATGATATAAACATAATTCCATTTATATCTCCCCAGCCTCTCGCTGCAGTTAGCGCTTCCGTATTTTCAAAATATGGTAAGACCTCAGGCATTAACCAAAGGGTAACTAAGACAAATATGCCGAGTATAACAAAGCATAAGGATGAAATTTTAAGACAAGTATTTGTTTTCATTTTGTTGATTGTTTAGGTTGATAAAAATTTAGGATATAAATATAAAAAAATCTTCAAAATCATCCCAACAGGTCATGAAATACCCTCCTCTCTAACACTTCAAAATAAGTCTCAAACTCCTCCAATATCACCTCTTTATAAAAACAATTACAAGTACTATTAATCTCTTGAACTAAGAGTGGGCAATTACTTTCTTGGTTTTGTAAACGTATTCATAAAGCGAATTTTACTCCCTTCAAATGCAATAGCTTCTTGATACCTTATTCCAACATCATTTATAGTTTGGCTATCCCAAATTAAAACCCATTCCTCCCCTTCTTTTGTTTTTACGCAGAAATGGACAGCAGAACTATAATCTATAACTGTGGCAGAAGATGACCAAAAATCGGTTAAATAATATACTACACTATCTTTTCCCTCTATCCTATTCCCATCTGGAAGACTCCACACAACATCATCGGTAAAGTAACTTGATAAATTATCTAACTTTTTTTCCTGACAATTTTTAAGCAGGTTTTGAAATTTTACAACAAGTTCTGGATTACCCATTGTAAAGTCTTGAGAATATGTAGCTTGAAAAAGATAATTAGGGTTTTCTGGAGCTGTTAATTGGGTATTTTGATTATCTGTACACGAGATTAAAATAGCCGTTAATAAGGTTAGAGTAATATTTTTCATTGTTTAACTAGTTATTTGGTTAATAAATAATTTTATTCAGGCAATTTAAAAAAAACTCCTGAGACACCGCACCCCAGGAGTTAGATACACAAATTATTCAAACTCTTGACAAACTTGCTGTCGAATTAAAACGATGGACATTCCTTATAATAAGTGACAGCAGGAATTTATAATATAAAAAAGTCCTCTATGTAGAGGACTTTTTTGTTGTCTTTTTCTTTGGTATAAATTAATCCATATTAGGAAGCATTGATTCAACGAGCTCAAGAGTTTGAACTTGTTGACCAACAATCATTTCAATAGATTCACGGAAAGCCTTCCGATCATAATTCCAAGAATTTGCCCCAAATTTCTCATTATAATCTTCCTCCCAAGTAGTATCAAACTCATTTGATTTTCTGTCATATTGGTTAAAGCCAACAAATGAAGTGGTTAAGTTCCAATTTCCTCCAGATATCAAAGTCAATAAGATTCTTCTGTGCTCAGGAATTCGTTCACCGTAAATGTCACCAATTCTTTCAAGCCACCTTCTAAAATCATCCCATCTGTCTGTTTTTACGAGATAATCTGTTTGAGTAAGATATTTTGCAGGTCCTTCTCCTTCTTTGATATTTACATCCCCCCATTTCATTCGTGCCCATCTCTGAGATCCTCCAATAGCATCAGCATATTTTGCAACATTCTCTTGCCAATATTTCAATTCTTCAGACCTATCTCTATCATAATCTGCTAAAGATTGCCATGGCATCATCCTCACGTATTGACCACTATTGGCACCCGTAATCACTTTAAATGTGACAATTAAATTATCTTTAGATGAGTTAAATTTTTCGGTCTTTTTCCCTGCTGCTTTTTCAAATTGTTCAATCATTCCAGCTTTGGGTTTATAGACCCAAGTATTCCAATATTCCCAATTTTCACGTGTCTGTGAAAAGGCATTAAGGCTAAAAAGGGCAAGTGTAATTATTAAGAAGTTTTTCATTTTATTGTTTGTTTAGGTTGATAAAAATTTTAAGATTGCAATATAAAAAAAACTCCTGAAACACCACACCTCAGAAGGAGCTACGACATTAATGATCCTGAGTGTGAAGTTTGTAGGTCATAAAAAAAATAACTGGAGGAGCGCACCGAGCACCCTTCTCATATAGTTTTAATTTGATTACCTATAACAAACTACTGAAAGAAGGCATCGCTTTTATTTAAGAATCAACACTTTAATTTAAAAAATCTCAATAATATGAAAATCTTATCCATAATTTTAACAATAATCTTAAATGGTACATTGGTCCAATGCAGTTCCGCACCGGAAAATAACTCCACCAACGAAAAAATTGTTACTGAAGTTATACAAAAATCAATCGTAGTTTACGGCAGTCATCAATGCCCACATTGCGTTAATTTTAAGGCAAAATTAGACTCTATTGGGTTAGAGTATACTTTTCATGATATTGATGTAAGTGATCAATATGCCCTTGAAATGGTAGCAAGAGTAAAAGCCTCTGGTCATACTGAAGGAATCAGTATCCCTGTGGTAGTTGTGAATGATCAACAATTATTTATTGCACCCCAAATCAGTAAAGTACTGGCTGCCTTGGATTGATTTTTTTTTGAAGACTATACCTTAAAGCAAAACCAAAGATAAAAGATTGCTTCACTGCGGGAATGAAAGAAATCCCCGCGTTAGGAACGATCAGAGCTTTCAGTTCATAATCTAGTTGATCGAAATACAAAGAGCGTTTATAGATTAAAGCAAAGGCCATAAACTGTAAATCCATATAGTCATCTTGAAAAAAATTTCCATCTTCATAAACTTCTATCAGCCTACCGACAAAGCCTTTACTTGTGTTAAAAATAGACAATCCTACTCCGAGCTGATTGCGTTCATTGAGCCTATTAAAAATGGCCCATTGTTGGTCGTGATAAAATGTCTTGATTTTTTGGTCAAAAGAAATTTCTCTTAAATATCCATATCGAAAGGTGGGCGTATAGGTTAAGCTAAAAAAAATTGAAAATTCAATCGCAATTTCTGGACTCAGGCCCATCGCAGAATAGGTTTTATTCATATGTGCTTCGGAAGAATAATAATCGCCACACGATCATCCTTCTTATGAAATAATAAAAATTGTCCCGCAATCCCTATTCCAAAATTAATTTTAATCTTGTGATCAACATTATTTTTTAAGGGCCCTTTTTCCTGACCGTAAAGTAGCTGTTGACTATAAGAAATAGCAAGGATAAATAGGATTTTAATCCAACCGAATCGGCATCCTATTGAGGATATTCTCATGCTCCTTTAACATTAATTTCTGCTAATAGATTTCACGAAATACATTAAAACTGAATAAATTCGCCATTTACGCTCCAATAAGACATAATATAAACCTAAATCAATTGACAGATACATCATCTAAATTAATAAACTCAATGTTTTGGCCCTCATTGAGAGTCACTCCAATGATCGACTCTCTACTCAAATTCCCTTGCAGGATTTCTCTTGACAATGGATTTAATAAGGCATTTTGTAATGTTCGTTTCAATGGACGTGCACCAAGTTGTGGATCAAATCCTAATTCAGCCAAGTGCTGCAATACTTTTTCATCTGCCTCAATCTTAATTCCGTTCTCCTCCAGCCTCTTTTGGATCATTTTGAACTGAATACCTACAATTTGTCTCAGGTTTTCTTTGGTCAAGGGCCTAAACATGATGGTTTCATCTACTCGATTGAGAAATTCGGGGCGAAAAGACACTTTGATTAAATCTAATATCTGCCGCTTTGTATCCGCTATAATTTCTTCAAAATTCCATGCTTCCAATCGCTCGAAGTTTTCCTGAATTAAATGAGCCCCTACGTTGGTCGTCATGATGATGATGGTATTTTTGAAATTAGCAGTTCGCCCTTTATTGTCTGTCAAAATACCATCATCTAACACCTGTAATAATACGTTGAATACATCAGAATGGGCTTTTTCAATTTCATCCAAAAGGATGACGCTGTAGGGCTTTCTTCTTACCGCTTCGGTAAGTTGTCCCCCTTCATCATAACCTACATAACCCGGAGGTGCCCCAATCAGTCTACTGACGGCATGGCTTTCCTGATATTCAGACAGGTCAATTCTAATCATACAACTGTTATTATTGAATAAATAATCTGCCAATGCTTTGGCAAGTTCTGTCTTACCTACACCTGTAGTTCCTAAAAATATAAAAGATCCAATAGGTCGTTTAGGATCTTGCAGGCCTGCTCTGCTTCTTCTTACTGCATCCGCAATGGCAGCAATGGCTTCGGACTGACCCGCTATTCTCTTACTTATTTCCTCTTCAAGATGTAATAATTTAACTCTTTCACTTTGCAGCATCTTAGCCAAAGGAATCCCTGTCCATTTGGCTACTACTTCTGAAATATCTGCTCCGTCTACTTCTTCTTTTAATAAGAAATCTCCTTTTTGCATCTCCAAAAGCTGAGTTTGATAACCCTTCAAACGTTTTTCAGCCTCAATGATCTTACCGTATCGAATCTCAGCTACGCGACCTAATTCACCTCTACGCTCCATTTGATCTGCTTGAATTTTAAGATTTTCAATCACCTCTTTTTGTTTTCTAATGCCATGAATGATACCTTTCTCATTCTCCCATTTGGCTTTTAATTCGTTACGCCTACCTTCCAAATCTGCAATGGCACGACTCAAGTCCAATGCTTTGGCTTGATCGTTTTCTCTTCTGATGGCTTCTCGCTCAATTTCAAGCTGCCTAATTCTTCTATTCTGATCGTCTAATTCCTCAGGAAGGGAATCGATTTCTATTCTCAGTTTAGAAGCCGCCTCATCAATTAAATCAATGGCTTTGTCGGGTAAAAATCGATCAGTTATGTACCTGCTGGATAGCTCAACCGCTAAAATAATGGCCTCATCTTTGATTTG
>Ga0233444_10000826_pt1 | contig 37807 bp, 63 predicted proteins | sample SI_124_October20_6_FD_182792 | JGI IMG/M metagenome (GOLD analysis project Ga0233444, IMG submission 182792) | Seawater microbial communities from Saanich Inlet, British Columbia, Canada - SI_124_October2016_10_MG | ecosystem: Environmental > Aquatic > Marine > Inlet | place: Canada: British... | reverse complement strand
GCCATAGCTAGGATTGTAACCATTGTTACCTTGCCCTTGACCTTGTCCTTGTCCTTGATAGTAATCCCCTTGATAATAGTCCCCTTGTCCTTGATAATAATCCCATTGACCTTGTCCTTGTCCTTGATTGAAATTATAATTGCCATCACCATCACCTTGATACCAGTTATCATTATACTCATTGCTTTTACCATCAGCATCAGTATTCCGATTAGCATTAATAGTATCATTAGGGTCGTAACCACTTTCCCATTTGGTTGCTACGCCATGACGATTAATATACTCTGGATGGACTGCTGGGTTTATTCTATCGGGAACATAGGGTATCGTAGTAATTTTCTTAAATCTGTTGCCTGAATTAAAATCTGTCCCTGCTCTTTCAGCGGGTACTCCACCATTTGCATAATCGTTAAGGATAAGACTACCATTTTCGTCTGTTGTAGTAAAACGATTCCCATCATATCCTGAATAATTTTGTTCTGAATATTCGTAATCTGGTCCCATTCCTTCATCCCATTCTATTACTGCTCTCGGTGTGTTTCTATCTGCGTAACTAGTGTTAGTAGGGTCTCTATGAACCCACTCACCTAGCAAAGGTATTGGGTCTTGTCCATAGTTAGGTGAACTGCTGTCTAGGGCATATGCTGTTCCATATTCATAATTCCCTAACCTTTTCGCCATATCATCATTATACTTTCTTTGGAAGGCACGACTTGCAGTTTGGTCTGCTACCATATTTAACGTGTTTCGGTAATCTTCCATATATCTTGCGTCTGAAGCGTCTAATCCGAAAGGTCCTCTCCCTCCTATATAGTCTCCTGCTGCACTCAGACCTGCCGTTCTATCCCAAGTGTCTGGCATGTGGTTGAGAAAGTCGTAAGTAATAGGAGCATCCGCATTCGCACCCGTATTACTTAAAAGACTATAAGTCCCTCCTAGAGGAGCTGATGTATCTGTTGTAGTAAAATAGGAAAAATCATCCATACCTCCCCATTCATTTGTGTAAACGGGAGCTCTATGAATAGAAGATAAATGAGGAGCTAATTCTATTAGTTCTGGTCCTCCTAGATATGGATTTACAAATTCTTTATCAGGAGTCATTCCATCATTATCAAAGTTAATACCATTAGCTTCACTATAAGTAGTAGGGTCATAATCACCCCTATCATAGGAGGTAAAATTACCATCACTTCCTATAGTACCAGTGGCAGGGTTATAAGAATTTGCCATTTTTTATCCCGCAAAAAATTTGAGTTTATGTTTTTTCATTCTATTCCTGTAATTACTTTTATATTAATGGGTGCACCCCCTTCTCCAGTTAATTCTGTGGTATTTTTTTCACTCCACTGTGCTCTTGTCTTTAACCAGAATATCATACTGCTAGTATCGCCTTGCTTTGCTTTCTCAAATAATGTCCCAGCAACAGCAGCGTTAGCTTCTATGCGACCTTTCTCTAGCTCTGACTTATAATACTTTGTTAATGTGTCATCTGATATACCAAGCACTAATGCGATATCTTCATACCTAGTTCCTACTATAGATAAATTATAGACTTGATTTCGGGAGTCGCTAGTAACAAGATAGGGCGGTCTTCCTCTTTTCCTCTTTTGAGAATGATTCTCATTCGTATTTACTTCTTTATCTTTTGTTTCTGTTTCTAATGACATATTAATATTATTATTATTATTTATATCTATTGTTTTATTATCTTTATTCATATTGTTTTTATATTACTAATATTATTTATTATGTTTATTACTTATTGTTTATTATTTATTGATAAGTAATTTAAATCAATAAAGTATTGCATTTATATTTATATTGTTTATTATTGTTTATGTTAAATACATTTAACACTTATTAACTTTATAAGGATTTTAAAATGGATAGATTAATTACTAAAATAAAAGAGTTTGATGATAAGTATAAATATGAAATATTAGAATCAATCATGCTTACATATTTAATATTAATATCTTATGCAGTTTATAACGTCAAAGTATAAATTTAATCTTGAAAGGCTTTATATAATATAGAGCCTTTTGAAATTAATTTTTAATATTAGCTTTATAAATCCTATTAATTATTAATTACTTGATATTAAAGAGTTTTATTATCTTGATTATCATTTTAATAACATTGTAATAAATGTTAAATAGTGTTAAAATCTTTTAACATTAAACTTTTAAAGGGGTATAAAATGATTAAATTTAAATCAAATCAAACAGAATTAAAATTAAATACTATTTTAGATTGTATTGTTCAAACTAATGAACAATTAAATAAATCTTTTTCTTATAATGATTCTGATATAAATGCTTTATCAAGTGTTTTTAATTTGCCAGAATCAGACATTAAAAAGATATATGATAACTTTTTTACATTAATCAATAAATAAGGGGTATAAAATGTATATTAGAGAAAATAGTTATATAGAAAATTTATTAAAGCAAATAAAAAATAATACTGATAATAATCTACATTCTGAAAATGCAATGTTAATAACTTCTAATTTTGGCTCTGAAACTCAAAAAGAAGAATGTTTTGAAATATTGCAAGACCATAATGAAAAAAAAGAATTACTCAGTATTACTTCTACTGCTAGAAAATATCTAATAAAAGATATATTAAATAGCATGGATAATAAAAAACTTTCTAAAAAAATCAATTCAATCTTATAAGGGGTATAAAAATGATTAATACAATACAAGACTTAAAAAGAATTAATAACGGCTCTTTAAATGCAATATCAAGTTATTTTAGTAGAGACAATAAAAAATTCTTTAATGATATTAGTTATAAACTATTAACTCACAAAATAACAAAGGTTAAATATTTAATTACTCATACATATAAATTTTCTGATATGTTTGATAACATTAAAAAAGATTCTTATGTTATAAAATCAATCTCAGAAAATGGAAAAATATCTAATGATTCATTAGATTTTAATACATTAGAAAATGTTAAAAACTATTTAAAAGGGGTTAATAATGAGAACATATAAACAATTAAAAGAATTAGTAAATAGCTTAGAAACTGATTTAAATAGATATTCAAAATATCCAAGTAATGATTTTTTAATTAATGCCATTATAAAAGAAAATGAAAATCTTTTAAAATACTATCAAAGGATAAAATATAAATTTGAATGTAAATTTAAATATTCATTATCATGGGCTTGTAAATATAATAAGCAATATGATTTTGAAAAGTATTTAAAATATAATGAAAGTAAATTAAAGCCTTATCATTTACATAAAGAATTAATAAATATCTAAAATATCTAAAAATTAAAGCCCCGTAATCATCCGATACGGGGTTTTTTTACGTCTATTAATACCTAACCTTACAATAAAAAAAAGACTCATACAGAGCCTTAAAATAAATCCTTACATATCTTCAGGATATAATTATCCCCATAAGCACTGATTATACACTAATAAGAATCAATAATCAAGTTAAGAATAAGAATATATAAAAGATTATTAATTACTAAATATTGATAACTTTGTTTTGAAGTTTAATTATATTTTTAAATATATAATTATTAGCTTTCGGTTAATCAGTCTTGATAAAATTGTTAATATGTTAAGTTGTCGCTACTTCGTCAATCTTCGCTAGAGGCTACGATTGACTGTATACACACAAAAACAAAAACAATGTAAACGATTTTATCAGAAAATAAGTTACTTGTCAATAGCTAGAAAGTAGATATTTATAAAAGAGTGATAAGTAATTTAAATCACTGATAGCAAAATAAGTATTGACAAGCTTATTTAACGTATGTTCTAATGACATTGTAGTTAAATTTTATTAACAAGATAAAGGATAACAAAATGAAAAGAGTAGATAAGATTTTAAATAGTATAGAAGGATTAACTTATGTTGATTTTTCATTACTGCTAGAGGATAACACTTTTAGAAGTAAATTTTTAACATGGTTTAATGTAGATAAATTAGATGATACAGAAATTATTAATAATTCTGTTCATTATATTAACGATAACTTTTAAGGGGTAATTAATATGAATATAAATAAATTGCAACAAGAAGTTAATAACACAAGAATGTTATGTAGTGATAGTGAATGGAGTATGGCAAAAGTATTTATTGAAAAAGATTTATTTAAACTAGGATACGAATTAAGTATCTATGACAAAGTTATTAAAAGGAGTAATTAATATGTTTACATTGTTTAGCATACTAGGGTTGCTAGGGTTACTAGCATTTTTAATAGAAGAGTTAATAGGGGAATAATTATGCCAAAAATAATAGCATGGAAAATAGTAGGGTATGACGAAGACAACAACGAGGTTGAAATAGATATTCATAAGAGCCATGTAGCTAATGTTGTTGATGATTATATAACTGAAGAATACGAGGATGAAGATGAAGACTAAAGATTATAGTTTCCTAGCAGAAAAGAAAAGAAGACGAAACTGTTTTTTGCTAGGCAATATAAGTGGTGCAATTTTATTATTAATTATTATGGAGATTTTAAATTATGTTAAGTAATACACAAAAAGAAAGACTGATACAAGCAAGTGCAATAGGTAAAGAAATTAAACATGGCACTTATGCACATGGAGAGCTGTGGGAGAGATTAACAGAAGAGACTAGGCTAATGGTATTAAGACGTATAGCAGAAGTAGAGTATGAATTAGTTAATGAAAATCCTAGTGCCTTTACTCAAGAGAAAATAGAGTATATTAGAAATGAAAGGAAAAATTTATTAAGACGAGAGCAAAGGAAAGGATTAAGATTTAATTATAAAACTAAAAAATTGGAGAGCATAAGATGAATTGTGATAAAGAGTATGGATACGAAGTGATTGGTTACTTGTTAGCAAAGGTAGAGGTAGGAACAGGTGAAGAAGTATTAAACAGGCATGGAGATATAAAGTTATTTAAACACCTAGACAATAATATTGACGTTATGGGATTTTCAGAAGAATCAGTAGAGGAGATACCGCAATGAAGACATATACACTTTATGCAATAAGAGAGGTTGGCGAGGTAGCAGTTATCCAAGCCAACTCTAAAGATGAAGCAATTGAAAAGGTAGAGAACGAAGATTGGGAAGTAGACCAGAGTTTAGATTGGCAAATTACTTCAGTAAAAGAGCAAGGTGAATCATGGGAGAGCGAAGATGAGTAATTATGATTATGATATAGATATATATATACCAACAACAGTAAGGCTTGATAATGGCAATGTTCTGGATTTAAAACTAGACAGTGAAGTTATCAGTGATTCAACATTAGATAAAATTTTTCAAGACATAGATGATTTTTTAGAAAAAGAATTTCAAGGAGGGAATGAGTAATGATAATTGATAGAGATAAAGGAACGAATGAGTATGATGAAGATGAACCAGACATGGGTTATAACGGATACTTCTTTGAGATAGAAGAAGATGAACCAGATGAAATAGAAATAGAGGTTGAATTAGATATTAAAAAAGAATTGTTTGACGAATGATTAATTGTTTGTTAAATTCTTTTACTCAAATTATATAAAGGGAATAGTGATGACATTACAAGAAGTGTGTAAGAAATTAGAAGTAACACCTAATCAATTAGCAGAAAAGTTTGAACCCAAGTTAAGCAGACAGGCAGTATTCTATTGGGGGCAAAGGGGAATACCTAAGCTAAGACAATATGAAATTAAGGAGATGTTACATGATAGAGAAAGAGAGAATACTAGCGAAGTTTGAAAAGGTTTATAAGTCTGGTGATGGAGAGTATCAATGCTTATGCCCTAGCCACAATGATAAGAACGCAAGTCTAGGGTTAAAGTTTAAAGAAGATAAGATGATACTCAATTGTTTTGCAGGGTGCAGTATGGAACAGATATTAAATGATTCAGGACTGACATGGAATGATGTTATGCCTGATACATTAGATACAGAGTTTCAACCAAAGACAAGGATAAGATTTTCTAATCCTTATGGATTGCTAAAGGCAACAAGAGATGATTTATTATTTGTTGCATTATGTTCTAGCAGTATTCGTAAAGGAGAAAAATTAATTGATTCAGATAATAATAAATTATTTGAAATAACAGAAAGGTTAAAGGGTATATACAATGACATTAAATAATAATGTAAAAAGTATTAATGATGAGTTAAATAAATTAATCATAGATGATAAAGATGTAGATAATTATTTCTCTGCTAGAGATACAGATGAACACTTCAAGATTAAATCACCAAGAGCATACAGTGGAGAAATACTTGACTATTTTACTCAAGATGTAAATGGTGGCATACCATTACCTTTTAGCAAGTTTGAGGGTTTGTTTAGGGTAAGGGAACATGAGGTAACAATTGTCTCTGGTTACAGTGGGCATGGTAAATCAGCATGGTTAAACTATGTGATACTCAAGATGTTAGCAGAACACAAGTGCCTGATAGGTTCGTTTGAAATGCAATGTAGGGCAACACTAGGGCGAATGTTGCAACAAGATTCAGGAACACAAATGCCAACACAGTTAGGCATAGATAATTTTTTAGACAAGATAAATGATAACTTATTTTTATATGATGCAGAGGGAGAAACTTCGCCTGTAAAAGTATTATCAGTGATTCAGTATGCTAAAGAAAAGCTAGGGGTAGAGGTATTTGTTATTGATTCATTGACCAAGATAGGTATTAATAGTGATGACTATAATAAGCAAAAGCAATTCTTAAATCAGCTCTGTGTTTGTGCCAGAGATATTGGGGTTCATATATTCTTGGTGGCACATAGCAGAAAGACAATGAGTGAGGCGGGGCAACCTAGTAAGTTTGATGTCATGGGTTCAAGTGATATTACTAACCTAGCAGACAATTGCATAACAGTATTCAGGAACAAGCAGAAAGAAAAGGACATGACAGATGAGGGTGCTAATACTGTAGAGATAAGCAAGCAGTATGATTGCTTTGTGCAAGTGAGTAAGCAAAGGCATGGCACAGGTTGGGAAGGTTCAGTAGGTTTATACTTTGATAATAAATCTTTTAGATATGGGGAGAGACAATTTGGAATCCAAACAAATATCCGTTAATGAATTTTTAAAACAAATGAAAAAAACATTTGGGCAGTTTGAATACAAGGCAACAAGTAAAGAGGGAAAAGTATTTAAGTCACAAGGGTTTGATAAGCAAAACTTATCAAGGTGATAAGTAAAACAAATCAAGGTAAACTTGACAAACTATTTTTACTGTGTTAAGGTAGTTTAACAGTCAATAAATTGATTGTTATTTATTAACCTTTAAAAAGAAGGAAACATATTATGAAAATAGAAATCATATGTAAAAATTGGAATGGGCTTGGGTATGACACCATGTTAATTTCACAAGGCAAAGCAGAAGTAAAATATGTTGGCTATACAAGAGAGGAAGCAGTTAAAGCTTTTAAATCTTACTTAGCTAAATTTATGGAAATAGATATAAACAAAATTTATAAAAGAAATTTTGGTAGTGGTTGGACACAACCATTTAGAATTATTAAATTTGTTCGTGGTTCAAATAAAACAAAAGCCTTTATTGAAGTGTATGAAAAATCAAACAGGGCTTGGAAACCAAAAACAAAATCTTTTGTGTTGTCAGAAATAATTGCAGATAACAAATGATTGGGGTAGGGGTGGCAACACCCCTATTATTTTAATAAATAGTTTGACAAACAGAATTAACAGTAGTAAAGTATATTAACTTTTAAAAAGAAAGGAGAAACACAATGAGTAAATCAACAGAGTTAGCACTTGCGGTTCAGCAAGAAATATCACAAGACCAATTACAAGCAGAGATGCACCAAGACTATTTGGAGATGGAACAGTTGAAGAAACTTTCTTATCAACAGGAAATTGTTGACATAATATTTGGGAGAAACAGATGAGTAAATATAATTTTATAGAAATATCTAAAACAGATGTTAGTCATCTGATAGAAAAGAAAGGGAAGTTCAATTATTTAAGTTGGTCTCATGCCACCGAAGAATTATTAAAGCTTGACCAATTTGCTAGTTGGGAATATAAAGAGCCACTTACATTACCTGATGGCAGTATGATGGTGTTCTGCACAGTCAAAGCATTTGATAAAGAGATGACTGCACAATTACCTGTCATAGATTTTAAGAACCAAGCCATTAAGAATCCTAATTCAATGCAATTAAATACAGCAATGCAAAGATGTTTAGCAAAAGCCATTGCGTTATATGGTCTGGGCTTGTTTGTTTTTCAGGGGGAAGACCTACCCCCACATGATGTCTTAGAACATATAGAGAACATATACAAAGAGCAAGGGGTAGCATCAGCAAGACAATACTTTAATGGTTTAACCGAAGCTGATAGAGCTTTATGCTTACCCTTTATTAAGAAAGTTAAGGAGAGTGAATAATGGAACAGCGTTCTGATGAATGGTTCAAGGCTCGTCTAGGTAAGGTCACTGCTAGTAAGATACATGACATTATGATTAAGACTAAAACAGGAGAGTCTACTTATAAAACAAAGTATCGTATGCAGTTAGTGACTGAAAGACTAACAGGTAAGGTTGTTCCTATGTTTATGAATGATGCTATGAAGCATGGCGTAGAGTATGAAGATGAAGCCAAGACTTGTTATGCTAATTATAGGGAGTTGCTAGTAGGCACTGATGTAAGGGATGTTGGTATGATAGACCACCCTAGCATAGATATGTGTGGTGCTAGTCCAGATGGATTGGTAGGTGATGATGGGTTAATAGAAATTAAATGCCCACAATCTATAACACATACCACAACATTAGAAACAGGACATATACATAAGAGATACATTCACCAGATGCAATGGCAAATGGCTTGCACAGGTAAGCAATGGTGCGACTTTGTGTCATACCACCCTGACTTTCCTGATGACTTAAAGTTATTCATTAGTAGAGTGCCAAGAGATAATGAGCTGATAGCTCGTTTGGAAGAAGAAGTAAGCACATTCGTGCAAGAAGTAGAATATAAAATTAAAACCATAAAGGAGAATCAACATGGCTGAACAATATGATAACACTAACAGGTTTGCGTTATTTAAAAATAACAAAACTAAAGATTCACAACCTGATTACACAGGGACAATTACTTTAGAAGGCGGTAAAGAAATGTCATTAAGTGCTTGGGTAAGAGAATCTAAATCAGGGACAACATATATGAGTGGACAAATGCAAGAACCATATGTGCCTGAAAATAGTAACGCACCTAAAGAAACAGTAACACCTAAAAGTTTTGACGAACTAGCATCAGATGTTCCTTTCTAACATGAGATATTTATTGCTAGGAATGATGTTTAGTTTACCTGTTCTAGCAGATGGGGTTTACAGTGATGATGGTTCATTAACTATTATTGAATCATCAGAACCTACTGTTCTCGTTATTGATAATTCAGGTAACGTAGAGGTAGGAACACAACTAGGTGATGAGCCAACATTTGTTTATGGCAGTGATGAATTAACAGTTTGTCAGCCAACAGGACAAGGCACTATATGCTATTAACTAGGGGGGAGAGATAGGGGAGGAGACTCCCCTTTCTTTATTTGTTCATGACATACATTGTTACTTCAAAACCAAAACGCATTTCAGTTGCTTGAGGTTTAGTCCACATAGTTAAGTTCCTTGTAGGTTAATAGAGATTGAATTATAGTTTAGAAGTAATGATAAAGATATTGAACAATGTATGAGTTTATACTAATGATTATAAGGAGTTGATATGAGTGACACAATAAATCCAGACCATTATAAAAAAGGTGGGATAGAAACAATAGAGTATATGGAAGCCAAGATGAGTAAGGAAGAGTTCTATGGCTACATAAAAGGTAATGCTCTCAAGTATATTAGCAGAGAGGGTTTGAAATCAGACAAACTTACTGACAAAATAGATGACTGTAAAAAAGCAATATGGTATCTTGAACAAATGATTACAGTTCATCAGAAAGAGATAGCTGTATTAGAAGCTAAAGTGAATCAAGACAAATGGATAGATGACGAGTTACATGACGAAGACTAAAGAAGTTTACGGAGAGAAGTTTGTATGTCATCAGTGTGGTCGTGATGCTATGTTTATGGATAGCGATAAGAAATGGTATTGCTCTTTCAATATGTTTGACATAAAGGAAAATCATGGCATCTGCAAAACCAATAAAAATAAATAATCCTGTATGTAATGTTTGTAAAAAACCAGCCAAGATATATTCTGATGGTAAGTGGTGGTGCAGTGTTAGTGTTGATATGGGAAAATTTAATTCATCAGGATTCTGTAAGGAAAAGAAATGACAAAGAAAAAAGAAGATGAGTGGAAAGAACATCAGTTTATATATGATGGGTATAAATTTATAATGACTTACAACAAAAAAGATTTTAGTATTAAGCACGAGCTAACAGAAAAGGTTATTACAAAAGGAGAGTTGTAATGATTGAGTTTGCATTTGTTTTATTGGTCAGCAATACAAGTATGGATGAAGCTTATATCGGAAACTTTAAGAGTTGTGAAGTTGCACAGATTCATTATTTTTTATACAACGATGAACAGTATAATGGCTTTAGATGTATACCTAAAGAGTATGCTTATCTTCCTGAAAATATAAATATTATTAATATAGATATGAGTAATGGTGCTTGGAGATATAGAGATACTAAAGATGTTTGCAAAGTAAGGAGAGATTGTATATGAGTAAAGGCAGTGGTAAAAGGAAACAAGATATAACAGACGAAGAACTAGAAGAAAATTGGAACAGAATATTTAAAGGCAATGTAGCTAGAAAGGAGGAAGAGAATGGCGATAAGCCCAACACAAAGAACTCTGAAGAAACTACGAGATAGTGGTGACTATCCTTTAGTTGCTATTGTAGAAAGGTGGAATGCATTTGCCAAGATACGACAAGACTTGTTTGGCATTATAGACTTACTAGCAGTAGATAGTAAAGGCAACACAGTAGGAATCCAAGTCACTAGCTACAGTAACATTAGTGCAAGGGTAAAGAAGATGGAGGATAGTGATGCTATCTCTCATTTAAGAAATGCAAATTGGGTGCTACTTGTTCAAGGGTGGCATAAGAAGAATAACAAATGGGTATGTAGGGAGGTAGATATATCATAATGAAATACACAGCCGAAAGATATTTAGAATTTGCAACAAGAGCTAAAGAGTTTATAGCAAAGAATCCTGATGCTAGCAGAAAAAGAATAGCAGATTATGCAGGTGTTCATGCAGGAGCATTGGATAGATTAAGCAAGGACTATGGTTTTGAAATGCCTAAAGCTATGACCCCACAGCAAACAAGGAGAGCAAGTAACTGGGGAACAATACTGGGTGGGTTAAGTAAGAAATGAGGATAGCTAGACTGATGGATATACTAGATGATTGGGCAAGGTGGATGAAACAAGATAGCCACAAGCTTGGTTACCCTAGCAAAACATCTTACTTCTTAACAGGAGGTGAGTCTACTTCAGAAGTGTTTGAGGATATGGTATCTAAATCTGATATGGAAAACATTAAGACTGTTGACTCTATTATAGACGACTTACCTATAAAGCAAAAGCAAGCTATTAACTATAGATTTTTAGGTGGCAACAAGCCTATCTATTATGAAAGAGATTTGGAGTTAGCTATAGATAATCTTTTAACTATTGCTAGTAGAAAGATATATGCTTAAACAAAATTTTAAATATTGTTTTGATTATGGTAAGTCTGCTGAAAAAAGATTTGCAGAAAAACATATAACAAATATTGTTTATTCAAACAAGAATCAAGATATCTATGAGCATTGGGATGTGATGGGTATCTTAAAAGAAATAGGAAGTGTTAGTAAGTTTGATGTTAAGACTACTAAAAGGTTAGACCATAGCTCTGACCCAAGTGTTGGTGTGATGGAATCAGTTTGGGTAGAAGGTAAGAATGTAAGTGGTAGGGATGGTTGGATAAGAGGTGATTCTGATTACATTGTTTTTGAAAGAGAAGATACTTGGATGGTTGTAAATAGAATTGAATTATTAAATTTAACTTTGTCAAAATTAAAAGAGAACAATTACAAAAAAGGTAAAGGAGTTTATCTTGTTCATACAAGATACAAAAGAAAAGATAAAGTAACTAAAGTATTATTTAAAGATATTAAAACTATTAAACATTTTGAGCTTGAGAAGTAGGTAGGTTATTGACCTATAGTAATAATAAGTATTAAACAATAGATAAACAAAAGAAATAAAGCAACACCTACTACAGCCATTATCCCCAGCAATAAGTTAATTGCTTTACGAGTCATATTCTGTTGTATTTAAATGTATAGAATCTACAATCATCTCAACACTAGAGCCATCATCTAAAAATATAGTCATAGTATTTTCGCCATAAACAATATCAACATCATCTATTGTTTTATCTATCATATGCTTTGCTATATATATTATATCCATTACTCTATTCCAAATATGTTATTAGTTCTTTCTTCTTCCAATCTTTCATTATATTTTTCAGCACCACCACCTAATGTTTGTTTTATAATTGAACCAACAAAAGGAACTCTAGGTAATGTTTGTGAGTTATAAAAATCTTCAGAAGTAAATTCTTCATCAGGGTCAAATGCTTTATTCAAAATCATAGCAGCATCTTGCACTGGTGCACCAACCACTGAAAGAGGTGGCATCCACATAGTATTAAACCAATCAGCTACCTTTCCTTCTGACAATCCTTTTAAAGTGTAATCATTAACACCAAATATTTTGACTGTGTTTAGCAATATATCTCTAGGTATATTGTATGGGTCAACGTCTCTACCTACAACAGTATCTTTAGCATAGTCTACTGCTGTATTACCACCACCCACAATCATAGAATACCTTGCTCCTTGCCATACAGCTTTCTTTTTATTTCCATTCTTATATTCATTAACAATATTTCTTTTCATAACATCTAATTGTTTTAAAGCAAACGATTGCAATGCATAGAAGGCACGACCATTAGGCATATCTAAATAGTATTTAGGCATTTGAGATAATGATATAGGCTGTTGGTCTGCTAGGTTATGCCATAAATAATACTTAACATTGTCCGTTACCTTTCCAGATTGTAAATCTTTTACAAAGCTATCGTACTCTTCACCAAATACCTTGCCCCATTTTCTTTCTAAAACTTTTTGACCATCTGCATTTTTAGATAATGCTCTACCTTCTTTTAATGCTGTTTGAAAGTTAGTTTCTTTACCCAATTTATCTACAGCTTTAAATAAATTTCCTTTTAAAAATTTTGAAAGTAAATCAGAAGACCATCTTTTTTCTTTTGACAAGTCTCCAGTAATAACTTCATCTAGTCCCATGTCTTTTATCTTTACTTCTTTTGTACTAAACAAAGCATTAAGAGATTTTCTTACTCCATCTTTAAATTGAAATGCAGTTTGCATTACATCACCTGCTTGTGTTCCTGCTGATAATGGGTTTGCTAATGTCCCCATATATATAAAATCTTTTAATGTAGAAACTAATGGTCCAGCAGATTGCTCACCTTTACCAAACCTTGAAACCATTAACTCTCTTATTTCATTTAATTCTTTTTGACTTAAGTTCTTATCCTTTAGCAATGTTCCTAAAGAACGTGTTATGTCTTCTGCACTTTGGAATGTATCAGGTATATCTTGACCAAACAATTTTCTTTTTTCTATTTGCTTTGTTGTGCTTCTTACATAATCTGTAATTGCATCTTCTGGGTTAGTGTAAAATGGTAAGAGAGTATCATCTACATTATCTATTACTCTTTCTTTAGTATATCTTGGAGCACCTAATTTTAATTTATTATTTCCATATCCCCTTATAAAGCTATCTGTAATACTTGCTATTCTTTCATCGCCTAGATAACCATGACCTAAGTTCTCTTCTTTTATTTTATCTTTAGCTATAGATAAAACTTCAGCATCAGTTAAGTCATCATAAAATTTAGGGTTATCTTTTTTAACTTCATTCATTACCTTAACTAATACAGACTCATCTAACTGTAAATCTAAATTATTTTTCTGCTCAACATTTAATGTTCTTCTTAAACTCTCTACATCTTTAACATGGCGAGGGAAGTATTCATCTTTTTTAAATATCTTAAATCCAGAATCTAGTAATGCATTTCTAGTATCGTTTAATAATAACTGAGTTTGATTCCAACCTTGTGAAGCTTCCTCACCTAAGTCTGCCATTACCCTAGTAACTCTATCATGATTCCCACTGTACAAATCTTTTGAAACTTCTCTATACAGTTGAGGGTTATCTTTCTTAATTTTATTTAATGCTACAACAAATGGTTTTACTATCTCTAATCCTTCTGCTGTTTTAATATGTTCATCAAAATCATATCTGCTTACCCTGTTAGCAATATCTTCATCAACACTTTTTAATTTTGTATTCCAATTCTCTGTTAGTTTATCAATAATATTTTGTGGTTTGAAGTCAGCAATTCTTTTATTCTCTAAAGTATTTTCTATTGCAAGATAATCTAAATCACCTTGTTTATTTTTAAATGTATTTAATTCTCTGCTAGTATTTATATATGCTTGATTTAATTTTTCTTGTGGAAGCTTTAGTTTCTTTAAAGATAATGGGACTGATTCATCATAAGTAAGTCCTGCTTTTAAATTTTTTGCTAGCTCTGCTTCATAGTCATTAATAGTATCATTATTTTTTAGCTCTAGTTTTTTTTGTTTATCAGCATTTTTTAACTCTTGTTTATATATAGGCTTTTGAATAGAGCTTTTTCCTTTAAACACAAATGGAGCAATACTAGCAGCAAGCCCTGTACCTAACTGACCAGCCATACCAGAACCTTGCTCTGCGGCATATTGCATACCACCACCCATAAGCCCACCAGAAAGAAGTTGCCTGCCTTCATTCTCTAGTAAACTTTTTTGTATGTTCTTACCTACTTGAGTTATTGGTTGTCCTGCTTTTACTACCGAATTAGTTACGCCAGTAATAGGTAGAAACTTTGTTGCCTGATTGACAATTCTTTCTTGGCTATCTTCAGGATAAGCTACTCCTTGTTCTTTGTATTCTTTCTCTAAACCTTCTGCTAGTGTAGGAACATCTGCCCCTACTAGGTTCATTATCCCTCTAGCAGGACTTGCTATAAAGTCTAACCCTTCTGCTGCCCCTTCCATAACACCTCTTCTTGTCAACTCTAACTGCCTCATTAGTTGAGCAGGAATCTTTTTAGGTTGGGGAATTATTTTATTTAATGTTGAACCAACAAAAGTATCTTCATCAAAAGTGCCAATGACATTACCTTCTGCATCCCTATCTAACCTTGAATCTTGATAAGACTTTGACTTTGATTCTTTAGTTTTTTTATTTGATGGATTTAAGTTAGCAAGATGTTCAGATATTTCTTGATAGTTATAACCTTCTTTTATTGCTCCATCTAAATTGTAATTATTTTTTTCTGATAAATGAGATGCAATATCTTTATATGTATAACCTTCACTTAAAGCACCATTAACATCATAAGGCTTTACAACGATTGGGTCTAATTCAAATATAGGCTCTGCCATATTAATCCTTAATTAAATTCATCAAGCGATTTCTTCTTACCATTCTGGCTTCTACTAATATCTATGCTATCATCAAATTCCCAAATTCCTATATCAGCTCCTTTTTTTATTAAATCCTCTTTTTCAATTACATATTTTATAGCTTCAACCGAATCAACAATTACATTATCATCATTTCTTCTTTTGTTACTGTATGCATTTGCTTGCTCTTCAATATACCCTGCTTGGGCTTGAGTAACAGTTAAATTAGGATATATGTTTTTTATAAGTTTCTGCGTAACAAGTGAGCTTGCTTTTGTAACATCTTTACTTGTACTAGGCAGCCTTATATTTACTGCTCTTGAATTTTGTGGGACAGACTCACCCCCTTCAATATCCTTATGTCCAATAATCCTTCTATTGCCATCAACATCTTTTTGAGTAACTTGTATTATAGGTGTTTCCAAAACAGTTTTACCATCTGGTCCTAATGTTTTTCTAGTTATTTCTTTTTCCTCAATAGTATCGTCACCTACCTTTGTCTGACTTACAATCATACCTGCTTCATTAAAGAATATTAGATTGTTACCTATAGCTTTACTTGTTAATTTAGGATTCTTTAAAGTCTTTAAATCTTTTACTAGACTTGTAGTTGCTCCAAGAGCATCCCAAGAACCATTCTTTGCTAGTGCTTCTAACTTATCATAATTTATACCTTGAGTTACTAAAGAGTCTTGAGGCGTTGTTCCAAACTGAGGTCTAACAGATTGTTCTCCGTTAGGTAATCTAACTTGTTGTGGTTTCATAGGTAGATTAGGTCTGTCAGTAATTGTAGTATTATATAAAGGCATTCTTTGGATTTTGTCTTCTCTTGCTTGTTTCTCAGTAGCTGCCTTTCTTACCTTCCTGTCATAGTCTCTTTCTTCAGCTTGATATTTATCATCTACTATTCTCTTAGAATCTAAATACTTTCTTTCTCCTCTTTGGTATTTAATTTCATCTAACTTTTGATTCATTAATGCATCTTGTGTTAGTTGTTTATAAGGAGCTTTGCTAGCTTCTAGTCCTTGCATACCTGCCTTTGCTAGATAAGGAACTATACTGCCGTAGTTTTGATTTTGTGGTTGAGCAGCAAAAGCCAAACCTGTACCTAGCAAGCCTTGAAAGATAGATTGTTTTCTAGCTTCTTCTAAATCACTTGCTTCAAGAAGTCCTAAGTTCTGTAACCTTCCTGCAGATTTAGGTTCTGGATTTATGTAATCAAATATTTCATCTAAACTAAACGTAGCCATATCTTTCCTCGTATAATTGTCTTGGGTCTTTTTCAAATCTTGTGTTAGGTCTTTGGACATTTATTGCTAGTGGCTTACCAACTGAAGACACTTTGCCTTTAGCAACTTGTGGTGGAGCTGCAGGTGGTGGGGGTGGATTGTTTGCATCTATTGCTTGACCGCCTAATTGAGCTGCCCCAACTGAATCCATAAACGACATATTTTCATAGCCATCATTAATAAAATCAAATCCATCTTGTATACGAGTGTTCTCTAATCCCATATTCAATAAACCTTTGTTTGCTGTTAAGGCTGAATTAACTGTTTGGTTAGATATAGGTTGTCCTAAAATTCCTACATTACCACCTATGCCTGATGTTCCATTTGGTGTGAACGGAGAAATAGATTCATTAATACCACCTGTTGTTAATGGGTTTACTGCTCCCATATTAGAAGGAGACATACCTGCCATTGGGTTTGCTATAGAACTAACTCCCATTGTTGAACCTGCTCCAGAAGTAAGTGCTGGATTCGTCATCATAGAGGTAGACGCTGCAGACCCTGCACCTGATACAGCACTTGTACTACCAAGAGCAGAACCTCCAAGAGCTCCTGAACCAAATGCTCCTACACCAGTTCCGACAGCTAGCCCTGTCATTCCATTGCCACCCATCATTCTATCTGCAGCATAACCTGCTGCCATATACGGGACCATTGCCATTATTTACCCCCTCCGCTAGTAGTGGTTGTATTGATTGGAGTCGGTGCACCATAAGCTCCTGATAGATAGCTATCTAATTTCATATAAGGTTTATTCTCATTGTATTCAAACCTAGCAATATCAGCTTCAAGTGCTTGTCTTTCATAGTCTTCTTCTTGTTGACCTACTGCCATAAGTCTATCAATATCTGCGTAGTCTGCTTGAGCCATTTGTGGAGCTGCTGCAATAGCTGCATCTTGTCTTGCTCTTTCAGTAGTATAGTTGTTATAGGCTAACTTTGATGCTTCACCTGTTAAAGCAGTTGCTAGATTGTCTGTTGCTTTTGATTCCATCTCACCCATAGCACCTGAACCATATCTTCCAGAAGCGGCTGTTCTACTTCCAATGTCTCTAATGGCTGTGTTAAATTCTGAGATTGCAGGTCTAGCTGCACTTGCCATCATATCTGCAAAGTATGGATTCCCTGCTGATAATCTGTCACCTCGTATTGTACTTAACTGTTCATTTTGAGCTGTTGATAGCAATGGACTACCATCCCTTGCTCTATTTTCTGTTTGTCTCATAGCGTCATATGTTGTGTCATTTGCCCCAACATAAGTATTATCAGGATAATAGTTTGGACCAGCGGCTTGGTATAATCCTTTAGACTCACCTAACCCATAGGTTATGTATGGTAATATAGCAGGGTCAATCTTTGAAGTTGTCTCTGAACTTCCTCCCCCTTTAAACTCACGCAGTCCTGTTACAGGGTTAATCGTGCCTGAACCCCCATGTGCCCTTAATAAATTAGCTTCCCATGCATTAACATGAGCAAGTTCGGTATCTCCTTCTCTACCGAGTTTGCCTAAATTTTTAGCTAACCAGTTATATAACCATATTTTTAACTTAATCATTCTAGTTTCAACTCCATTAATTGATATTTTTTTTGATAACCATATAGCCTATTCCATAACCTAGCTATACTCTCGTATTTAGTAGACCCTTGTATTGCGGTACACCCTTGCTCTTTTGCCCACTGCTTAAACTGCTCAAACCCTGCTCTAGTATTCTTGCCACCTATATAAGTTATGTAAGCTATTCTGTCGTTAGGGTAATTAATAAATTGAACAGTGACAGCTACATAACACTTATCTTCTTTCATTACTAATAGTAATTGTTGTTGACCTAGTGTAACTAACAGCTTTAATTGGTCAGCTGTAAATTCGTCGTTACCTTTGTCTAATGCTTTTTGTAATAAAGGTTCTGCAAGATACCAAAATCTTTGCACTTGATTCGTAGGCACTACATATAGTTTCATAAAATTTATCCAACAATGATATAATCATATGTTACATCAGTCTTAGATGTAATTCTATGCCCTATAGTAAAATTACTTTTGCCTTTTGTTTTTATCCATGTATGCCTTACCTCATTTGCTGCACTCTTTGTTATTGGTGAGAATAAAATAACAGAATCAAACCCTGCTCTTTCATTAGCAATTGTAGTTTCTGTTACATCTACTGCTAAAGTAAAAGTTCCACTGTTATTAGTCTTGCCATTCATAACATTATTAAGTATTTCTGCAACTACTCTAGGGTCAGCACCTTGATACGGAAGTGTACGATACATTCTAGCCATTATCTATTTCCTTGCGGTTTTAAATCTACATCTACAGCCATTGCCATTTCCCAGTTACCTGTTGGTCGTACATTAAACCGATGATACCTACCAGCACTTCTTAAACTACATCTACCCTCTTGGGTTGCTGGTATAAATGCACCAAACTCAATGTTGTCATCTAATTCTTTACGACTAGCTACAGCAACCTGTGCTGTTCCGTTCTCTATTTGTGGTCTTGCTAGTGTTGCGACAGAGTTATAACCAACTTCTATATCTGTTGTAATTAATTGTGGTGTAATAGGTGGTCCTGTAAAGGTAACAATTTGTTTACCTTTTGTACCTGCAAGTAAAAATTTATTTCCAATAAACAGTCTTGAGTCTAGTGATGCAGGCATAGCATCTATATTTGTGTAACCGAATACAGAAGATAAGCCTTCTAATGATGTAGTAATAGAGGTCATAGTTCCTACTGTATCAGATATAGTAGCTCCTCTTGACCATCTTTGTAGTTCCCAGTTATATATTAATAATTCTCTATTACCGCTAGTGTCAGCAAAATTCCATACTACAAGATTTTTAACAGGGTCTATTGCTACACTCATTGTGTTTAATTTTGTCATGTCAGCTCTTTCAAAAAACCATCTATCTATTTTTTCTAAGCCTATGTTAGTAACAATTTCTCCGTTAGAAGAATACCATCCATCATCTGATAACCAAAAAGATAAGCTGCCATAGTTAATAACAGAGTTACCTTCTAAACATCCTTGCCCATTTGATATGGTATCCATTTGAAAGAAAAGTGGGCTACCAATATATGATGCTCTGGTAACAGAATTTTCTGAAAATATTAAACCAAACTCACCACCTGTTACTGCTAGAACATCACCGCCATCAGGAATTATTTGGTAATCACTTTGGCTTGTAGACCCAGAAGTCCAATCTGTTTCATCATTAATATCTGACCACTGTACCTTGTTAAACCCATTATCAGCAGTCATGTTACCAGCAAAAACAAAGTCACGAACTACTGCAATATCTTTAGGTGCAGGGGCATCTGCCGCTACATCTGCAAATTCTGTTGATGTCCCTATAGTCCATGCCTGTATTTTTTCAGTTCCATTACAAGCTAATACTACATTACCAAACTGTTCAAACTTCCATACGCCATCACCAGTATAGCCACCTGCTCTTGATACACTTGTTAAGTCTAAAGTAGCAAGATTTAATTTAAATATTTCTGTGGCTGAACCAGAAAACACTTCTATTATTTCTCCAAACTTCGCAGCAAATACACTATTAAGATTTTCAGTAGCAGGAGTAGAGTAATCCGCTGCACTTGGAAATGGTGAATAACCAATGCCTACTGAATATACATTCTTAGCGTCGTTTAAACTACCTGTAGTATCAGGAAGGTCAGGCTTCCATTCTGTAAATTGTAATTTTTGTGTTGACATATTATGATTTCATTATGTAAGCAAGAGCGTAATAAGGAACAAGGTTTTGGTTTGTTCCATCTGAACCTACAGTGCTAACAGTATTAGTTACATTATGCACATGACCTCCTGCTGGTTCGGTATCCATAGTTGATGGATAACTCCAATCGCTACCTAGTGTTACAAAATTGCCACCATCGGGAGAACCTATATTTGGAATAGAGTGAACATGGTCACCAACAGTATCAGTTATTCCTGTAGATGCATGTGTATGAGTAACCACAATAGCATCTTTAGTTCCTCCAGTTTGTGAAGCAGCTCCTGTTACTGTTGTTTTAGCTACCCCAGAAGAATCTGCGTCAGCACCAATAACAAACCTATTTCTTAAATCAGGTGTATCTAATGTACCATCACATAATAAAAACCCACTAGGGATATTTGATATAGTTCCTGACCACATTACAACCATTCCTCTTACAAATTGGCTTACAATCCCCAAGTTAATTCTAGCTTGTTCTGCTGTTGTTGCACCAGTTCCACCAGAAGCAACAGGCATAGTGTCTGAAGTATAGCCACCTTGCAAGTCTTTTATTTGTGCCATTACCTCTCTAATAGCAGCATTAATATTTGCTGGGCTACATCCTGTATTAATATCAATATTGTTAATATCGGTATTAAGTGCACTATCAACATCCCATTCTGATACTTTAGTCTTTGCCATGTTTTATCCCTTTTGTTTCCAATCATTAGTTACTGTTGTTGAGTCTGTCCACAAGCTATCAACTTCTGGAACTTCTGACCATAAATTTATTAATACTGGAGTATCTGTCCATGCGTCACCTACTACTTCTCCTATTGCAGACACTGTTACTTTACCTATAATAGAAGCAGAACCAAGTTCTACTATTGCAGAGCTAGCAGTAACAGTAGCAGTTGCAGTAATAGAAGCTACTCCACTTTCAATCAGACCGCCTAATGCAATAACATTTACTTTACCATGAATATCTGCATTAGCAGATATAACTTTTACTCCATCTGCTGTTAGTATTGCTGTACCCGTAATAGATGCTGAAGTAGCTTTTTCTCTTAATGCACTAGCTGTAACATTTGCTTGCCCATGAATATGTGCTGCAACAAGAGCAGTTGTGCCTATTGGCAGTGTAGAGTAAGGACATTGTGAGAATGTAGAAAAGCCGTACATAATTTAGTTACTTAATCCTTTTTTCTAGTGCATCTAATCTTGCTGATAGTTTCTCAATGAGTTTATCTTTAATAGCTAACTGCTCTTGTACATAAGTGGTAGTAGTTAAAGGTGTGCCATTACCCATTCTAACAACTGTTACATCAGCGTTACCAAGAGTAACTTCGTTAGTAGCAGTACCTGAGCTTGCTTTGGCATCGTATCCTATTACAGTATTGTTAGTACCTGATGTTATATTGTCACCAGCTCCTGTACCTAAAGCAGTATTATTACTTCCCTTAGAATTTGCTAATGCATTTTCACCAATTGCGGTATTATTATTACCTGTATTATTAGATAATAATGATGACTTACCAATGGCAGTGTTTTTATCTCCAGTCCAATTACCATAAGATGACTGGTAACCTATTGCAGTATTGGAAAATCCAGCGGAGTTAGCATTCAAAGTTTGGTAACCAATAGCTACGCATTTAGTTCCAGTCGTATTAGTTTTCATGGATTGGAAACCTATAGCCATATTTCCTAATCCCAGATTACTATTTAAAGTCTCATATCCTATTCCTAAGCAAGAAGATGTACCATATCTACCATGACCAATAGCTATACCATTGACAACACTTGCATCAACATCTCCAACTATAATCTTATCGCCTTTATAAGTAGCAATAGGCTCATCATCAATACCAGTTGATTCTGTCCATATGCTTGTACCACCAATACCACCACCACCATCACCATCTGCTGGATATATAACATCTCCATTACCCATCCTTACTACAGTTACATCAGCATTACCAAGCACAATTTCGTTGGATACAGTGCTTGAGCTTGCTTGAGCTCCATAACCTATGAGGGTATTATTGTCGCCTGTTAGTGATGAATTTCCAGCTTGATATCCCAGAGCAGAATTGAAATTCCCTTTTATGTTCTGTCCAGAGTAATTACCAATTGCGGTATTTGAGTCTCCATCATTATTGCTGGATAATGCATTTCTACCTACAGCAACATTATTTTTTCCTGTCCAGTTACCTGAAGCGGCTGAAATACCTACTGCAGTATTGTCACTACCTATAGTGTTAGCAGTCAAAGTTTGGTAACCTATAGCTACATTACGAGTTCCTTGAGTATTAGCTGCTAGAGCGTTGTATCCTATAGCAGTAAGATACTGACCAGTGTTGTATACATCAGGGTTTAAGCCACCAACTAAAGTACCATATCCTATTGCTATATTGCTACTTATAGGTATAGGTCTTCCAAGATAATCTACTTGGTTACTTGGACCATGTCCAATACTCATACCTCTGGCAGCATTGGTTTTATAAGGTCCAATTATTAAATCGTTATAAGATTCAACACTCTTGACATCAATAATGCCATCATAAAAAGCATTACCACTTTCTTCATCTATATCCCATATACCATCAATTGACCTTTCTACCCATTCAGCATCCTTACGAACATACTCTTTGCCATCCACAGGAGCTTCTTGTATATCACTTCCACCAAGTGCTGCATCATAGATAACATGACCATTACCCATTCTTACTTTATCTACATTCTCATCACCAAGTGTAATTTCATTAGATACTTGGTCTGAACTTCCTTTAGAGTTATATCCTATGAAAGTACAATTATCACCTGACCTTGTTGCAAAAGAGGAAATACCAGACCTGTGACCTATAGCAGTATTAAAACTCCCTGTAATTGATAATCCTGCAGCATTACCCATTGCGGTATTGTAGTGACCCTCAACATTCCCTTGTAAAGCATTGTTACCAAGAGCAGCATTATCGTGCCCTTGCTGATTAAATTGCATAGAACCAGAACCTACTGCAGTATTTTTATTGGCATTGTTACCAGACAAAGCTTTTGCACCCAGAGCTGTGTTCTGATTTCCACCCAAATTAGCCCTCATTGCGTAATAGCCTACAGCAGTATTATTCGTACCATAATTTACTGTAGATTCAAGAGTACCACCAATTAAAGTATCATAACCTATTGCTACGTTACTCCCTAAAGGCGTAGGGTTTCCATTAGAATCTATAAAGCCGCCTGAACCATGACCCACTTTCATACCATGAGCAGCGTTTAATCTATAAGGTCCAATTGTAATATCGTAGTAAGAATCAAGACTCCTGACATCAGCAGTGCCATCAAAATATGCATGACCAGTTTCTTCATCTATACTCCATACACCATCACCTCCAGCACTACCTACTACTTCTGACCAAGTAGCATCTCGTCTAGCATATTGTTTACCATCTACTGGTGCATCAGGTATATTACTTGGTGCTTTAACAACACCCCATTTACCTGTGTCCATCAATTCATAAATTAACATAGAATCTACAGGAATTAATATGTTAGGGTCTATTCCCCAATATGCATTAGCATAGCCTTCTACCTTGTTAAACATCAACTGCCCTTCAACAGGGTTATTAGGTCCAGCCTGAGTTACGTCTGCGTCGCCATAAAACTTAAATGGTCCACCAGCTGCGGCTGCAATTTCAGCATCAGTTTCAGTTTTAGTATAAGTGTCGTCTTTATCTGCTTTAGTAAATAGTTTTGCGTCTGTCTCAACATTACTATAAGTTTCAGCTTTAAGGTAAGAGGCATCTGTATTTGCTTTAGCATCTAATAATGTATTAGTTTCAGTCTTACTATAGGCATCAACATAAGATGGTAGTGCTGCAATGGCTGCTGTATTAGTTGCAATGTCTGTTGTATTAGCTGCAATGTTACTTATATTAATTGCAATGTCTGTTGTGTTAGTGCTTATGTTGCTTGTATTAGCATCTATTGCATTGTCTTGTAATTCTTGTTGTGCGTCTATTTCAGCCTTTGTATATCCATCACCTCCACCTCCACTAGCTTCTACTTCTGTCCAAATAGCATCCTGTCTTGCATACTGTTTACCATCAATAGGAGCTTCAGGTATTCCATCTCCTGTACCAGATTCTGGTTTAGGGAAAGCTTGAAATGCAACCTTAACACCTGTTATAACTGTACCCTCTCCTAGCTTGGGAATAACATTCATTACAACATAACTACCTGATACATCCTCAACGCTAACAAGCTCATATCTTCCGTAGTTTGGAGAATTAACTTCATTCAATACAATAGAATCACCCGCCTTAATTGCAGTGAATTGTCTTACATTGCCTGATTCGTCAGTCTTTGAAGCAAAGATTTGAGTTGCTTCTGCATAAGCGTATGTGAACGAAGCAAGGTTTTGTAAGTACATATTGCCAACTTCAGGGTCTCTGTTAGGGGCAACTGGATAGTCAGCTGCGTAAGCTGAACTAAAGAATATGCTATCTTGTAGCTCTGCAATATCTGCTGAATTATCAGCTACTTGTCCTGATAGTGTTCCGATAGCAGTTGTGTTGCTAGAGATGTTACCTGTGTTAGTTGCAATGTCTGCTGTGTTTTGTGCAATGTCTGTTGTGTTTTGTGCAACGTCTGCTGTGGTTGTAGCTATGTTTGTTGCATTATCTGCAATAGCAACATCTTGTGCATCTTGTTCAACATCAATCTCTGCTTTAGTATATGTATCTACCTTATCAGCTTTATTATCTACTAATGCTTCAATGTCTGTTGTATTAACTGCAATAGCATTATCTTGTGCATTTTGTTGTGCGTCTATTTCAGTCTTGGTGTAAGTGTCTACAGGTGATGGCAGTGATGCAATAGCATCTGTATTCGCTTGTATTGCTGTATCCTGTAACCCTTGTGAAGCGTCTACTTCTGCCTTAGTATATGTGTCTGCTTTATCAGCCTTATCATTTAGTAAGGCATCTGTCTCTGCTTCAGTATATGCATCAGAAGTTACTTCTTCCCACTTAAGGTCTCTACGTCCATATGTTTTACCATCAGCAGGAGCATCTGTAATACCTCCATCTGCTGCAGCTAGTTCAGACCATAGTCCATCTTTTCTAACATACTGCTCTCCATTAGCAGGAGCATCTCCTATCTTTGTATCTATCTCTGCATCTTGAGCTGCTTGTGAGGCATCTATTTCAGATTTAGTGTAAGTATTTATAGGTGAAGGAATTGCTGCAATATCAGCTGTATTTTTATCTATCTTTGTATCTTGTTCAGATTGCTGTGTGTCTATCTCAGCTTTGGTATAGACCTCTGTCTTATCAGCTTTATTAACAATCTCTGTATTTTGTAATGCTTGAGAATCGTCTACTTCAGCTTTTGTGTAGGTAGCAGCTTTATCTGCTTTCTCAAACAGCTTTGTATCTACTTCAACATTACTGTAAGTTTCAGCTTTAGTATAGCTATCACCAACATTAGCTTTGTTATCTAATAATGTATCTGTTTGTGTTTTAGTATATGTATCTGATTTATCTGCTTTTAAATCTAACTTTGTATCTGTCTCTGTTTTAGTGTAAGCATCTACAGGAGTTGGTAATGCATCAATAGCATCTTCATTAGCTTTTATCTTTACATCTTGTGCCTCATTTGTAGCATCTGATTCCGCTTTAAGATATGAATCACCTATAGTTGCTTTAGTATTAATAACATCATCTTGTGCTGTTTGCTGTGCATCAATCTCAGCTTTTGTGTAAGCATCTACAGGCTCTGGTAAGTCTGCAATAGCATCAGCGTTAGCTTGAATAGCAGTATCTTGTGTTGTTTGCTGTGCGTCTACTTCAGCTTTAGTATAAGAATCTATAGCTGGAGGTATTGCTGCAATAGCATCTGCATTAGTTTGTATATCGTCTATGTTCTTATCTATCTTTACATCTTGAGCAGATTGTTGTGAGTCTATTTCTGCTTTAGTGTAACCATCACCTGTACCACCACCACCTGTTACCTCTGTCCATTCAGCATCTTGTCTTCCGTATTGCTTTCCATCTACTGGAGCTTCAGGAATACCCTCGCCACCTTCGCCTGTATAAGCTGTTGATTGTTGTGTGCCATCATTATAGGTAATGCCATCTGTTCCGTTAAACTTTAAACTCATTCTGCTTCCTCTGGTTGGTTACCTTTTGCTACCCATTCTAGGTATTCTTGATAGTCTGTGTTATCTGGGTCATTTGGAATACAAGCGTTGTCTGATAATCTTAAAATAACATCTGCTTCTTGCTTTGTAATTAAATCAATTAATTTTTTATACATAATTATAGTTCCGCTGAAATTGTTAATAAACCACCAGAGCTTATTCTAATTAGAGACGCTTGTCCTACAGTAAGACCCTCTTCAACAGTTATTTGCATTTCAACAGAATCTCTTTTTGCTCGTATGGATGAAACATTTGTAGAATTTTTACCCACTCCAGCTCCGTTAGTTGCGGCAAATGTAGTCATACTGTTTGGAGTAATTGTAGGGTTAGCTCTCTTTTTCTGTCTAAACATCACAGCTGTAGATGTTGTTGTATCGGTCCATGAAAGTCCAGTACCCAAAGATGTGTTTTGATTATAGACTTCACAATACCGCTCACACAATACTAATTGCTGTCCGTATTGTAGGTTCTCAAAAGGTGTTGCTACATCGCCTGCTTCTAATTGTAAACCTGTAATGCTAAGAGTAGCTCCTTCTGTGCCTACTACATTGACTCTATCACTAACACCAGCATAATTTCCTTCCTGCCATTCACCAGTAAAAGCACTATCAGTTTCACTAGTAAAGTCTGACCCCATTCCTAAAGAAAGATTTACTCTTATTCCTGTACTATTATTGTCTGCCCATGCTCCAGTTGTATCACCAGCAATAGTGATTGCTTTATATTCCCAAGTGTCAGGAGATTCTATTACATAAGAAAAAGGAAATGACCTATCAGCATTCCCGTTTCTTATAGAAGCAGTAAATATTCCTGTTAATGAACTCTTTACCCAAACAGATAAGGTAACTGGTTGTGCTTCTGGAGTACCCCATTTTAAACGAGCACAATTAACCCCTTCAATTCTTTGTTCTATGTCAAAAAAGTCAGGCGGTAAAACAGTGTAAGCTGAAGCTGATGTAACTTTTAAACTATTATAAAAATTTGCTGGACCATCCATAACTTGCTGAACACTGTATTTAGATGGTTCAGACATCTTTCCTTGAAATCTATCTATTGTATATTGATTATTTCTTATTATGGTAGCACTTTCACCCCCATTCCTTTGGTCAATCATCATATCACCATTGATGATAAGGTTACGCATACCAAGAGAGTTTTCTACTGCAAATGTTCCTGTAGTTTCAGGGAAGGTCAATGTATTTATTTCATTTGTATATGGTGCAGCAATAGCAATACTTCCAGAGGAATCTCCTGCTCCTGAAAATTCTACAGAAGTTACTTCTGGTAGTGGTGTATTGGTGGTAAGTAATGTTCCTGTTTCAACAGGCAATGTTAATACATTTACTCCAGCTACATCTGGTGAAGCAATGGTAATAGAGCCACTTGTATTTCCTTTTAAGACTATATCAGCCATTATTTATTTTCCTCTTCTTCAGGCAATGTGTATACAACATAATCTTTAATTAAAGATATAGCAGTTTCTTTTGTATTTTTATCTTTACGACAGAATACATTATGTCTTTTTGTATTACCTTCATCATTGATTTCAGTAACTAGCCATGCGTTATCTCTTAAATGTTCAGCGTTATATTCCATTGTATTCCTACAAAAATGTTAAACTAAATGTATGTGTTTCACCTAGACGATTTTCTACTTGTATACTTCCATCAACATGTGTACTTATACTTACTTTATCATCTTCTCCTGCTGTCCCTGTTAAATCAAGATACCTGTAAAGGTCGTATAATTCACTAGATAAAGCTCCTTCCCCACCTGTATAAGCCTCTACAACTTTTTGTATTTGCTTACTAGTTCCACAATCATATACTGCTAACATAACGCCATTTTGTGGTGGTGTAGGACTTAGTGGATTAGAAGTAATTGATAAGAACCCCATGATTTTTGGTGCTGGTATTGTTGCAACTGCATCGTCTCCGACAGTAATATAAATTGTCCCAAAAGTATTTGCAACCTCAAAGTCTAATTCAGTATTTGGTGAACCAATACTTAGATTGCTAACACCAGAAGAAGTAATTTTAACTTGAGTAACGCCACCTGATTGTAGCTCTAATTCACCGCTTGCATCTGCTGTAAGCTTTAATCCATCACTTGTATCGGCATTAATTATTGTAGCCATATTATAAGATTACCCATTTACTAGAAGCTGGCACTGTGACTGTTACATCACTTGCTACTGTTACATTTACTGACATTGCATTATAACTTGTAGGAATTATATAGTCAGCTCCTATGATTGAATTATTTACAAATATTCCATTAGTTGCACTTATCTGTGGTGCGTCAACTGTATTTGTTTCGTTTTGTACTACCGCTTTTTCAGCTGGGTAAGTACAGAATACATTGCTAGTTCCAGACAAAGTAATCTCAGCTCCAGCATTGCTAGACTCTAATATAGTGTCCCTAGATAAAGTTGTTCCTGCAGATGTGTAAGTACCAATACCTACTTCCCATTCATTACCTGATACTAACGTATAGTAGGTTGTATTGCCATCACCAATAACACTAAATGATTGAAAGCTTCCGAGTGCACCATCAAGCGTAACTGTTCCTGTACCAGTAGTCGTTGTACTTTCTTGGACGCGGTCTTTAAATACGAGAGCCATATTTTATCCTTACGATAATTCTACTGTTAAATTGTCTGCAGCAATTTTAAATACATCACCTGTATCAATAAGTTTAGCAGTATCTAATGCTGTGTAATATAACATGTTACCTGCAATAGATGCATCCCATAAACCAATGTAATTCACTAATCCCCAATTCGTGGTTGCAGCTGGGAAAGTAGTATCTGCATCTGTTTCAACTTTACCTGATGTTCCTTCTGCAATAGGAAATGAAGCAGGCATCCTAACATAAGAAGAACCTGAAGCAGAAACTTCAGTTGTTAAATCTCCAGCAGGCGTTGGGTCTCCTGTGTGTAGTGATACATAAGGATTATTCATTCCTACGAATGCTGTTCCATTAAGTGTCAAGTTTAGAAGTTTATTTTTTAAGTAGTCCGACATTTCATCCATAGTAATTTACCTTATTGAGTTTGTTATTGTAAGTGGGGTAGCAGGGTATTCAGCTTCACTATCACTTTTTCGTAAAGCCATCATTCCTTTATCATACATAGTTGCCCATGTTGCAAGTCTTTCATCATTCATCAAGTAAGGCTCTGCTTCACCTAGTGATGCGTATAGCAATAAGTCAGGTGTTTCTACTAACCAAAGATTAGATGAATTAGTGTCACTTAAATATTGTGGTTTATAATAGTACACCATTTGTAGCGTGTATTTACTGTCAGGAATTGGAGCAAATTGAAACTCTGAACCTAGCAGTGTATATCTATTAGGTAATCCTGAAACAGCAGTTTGTGCGTTTCTAAAGAAATTACTTGTAGATAAAAATTTAACAACTTGTGGTGGGTTACCTTGTAAATGCAAATCTTTCATAGCCATAAAGTCAGGGGGCAAAGCTATTATTCCTTTACCTGCTGTTGTCTCAGAAGTTGCAACTTTAATCATCTGTCTAATGCGTAAGTCTCTAACAAGTCTATTTTCTGCCAGTCTAATAAATTCTGGTATCTGTGCTGTTAAATCAGTACGAGCCAAATAACTAGCTATAGTTGTCTGTAGCGTTGCGTAATTTGTAAAGAATGCCATTTAGATTCTGCCCTGTTTTGTTCTAAAAAATCTATTGTCTGGGTCGTTTAACCATGCAAAGAATTTCTTTTGGTCTAATACATGAAACCCTCTCATGATGCCTTGTTGATTTAATGTGTCTACAACAGTCATTGGAATAGATGCTATCTTATTATCAAATAACTCATCACCCCATTTAGTTGAGCTGTTATTATATTCTTGTTTATTCTTTTCAATGATGTCAGTTACATCTTGATTAGTCTCTACAACCTTTCCATTATCTGTATTATGTTCTTTAAATATTCTCATTGTATCCATCCATATAATAAACAAAGTGCCATAGGTGTAATAGGTAATACAGCTAATAAACCTAATGTAATAAGAATAGGTTTGTAAAGTTTATTTTTTATATTATTCATTTGGTAATAATACTGCCCCCGAAGGGGCAATATAATGTTTAACCTAAAATTAAACTGCTAAGTCAGCAACGATACCATGTGCTTTCTCATTAGATACTTGTAGAGTGTACTCAACAAGCATTTGATGTTTCTCACTGTCACCAGTTTTAGCTAATAGATTTGACTCAAATGGTCTCAGTGTAGCAATAGAAGCCATTGTAGGGTCAAGCACTAGAGCTTGTTCTGCGTCAGGTGTTGTATCAGCAGTCATAAATCTGTCAGGTACAACAGATAAAGTACCGAAGTCTGATAAGTAAACATCAGCAGCACCAATAATAGTTGTTGCTTTAGCTGCAGGAGCTTGATATCTTTGCTCTGCAATACCAGCAAAAGTAGATACAACTTGTTTCTGTGTAGGTGGCACAACTAATATAGTTGGATTACCGCCATTAACAAAACATGATTTAACTACTTCTTTTAGTTTCTCTTCTGTAAATGCAGCTGCTGTAGAACCTTCTGTACGAGCATTCGTACCATTAGCATCTACTGGTGCAACACCATCTGTCATTGTTACAAAGTTACTACCAAGCCATGATTGGATAGAACCAAGTAGTCTAGCTGATGAACCAGCAGTACCATTACTTTGAGCTACGTTACCAAGAATAGTTTTTTCCATGTCTCGTTTTAGTTCTTGTCCTGCTTTAGCTAGTTGGTAAGCTGTTTCAGTCTTACGACCTGCTTTATCAACTGCGTCAAGAGTTCCAGAGATATGGACTGTCTTACCTTGAATTTGTGTTTTGTTACCAACACGTTCTGTAGGTGTATCAGATGCACCTGTTGCATCAGCACCTTCAACTAAGCCTTCTGCACTAGCTGCTGCTAATGTATCAGTTTGCCATTCGTGGTATGTTGCTGTTGCTTTTGTTTTACCAATAGATGAAACTACTGGTGTTTCGGTTGGAGCAATGTTGTAGATTGTGTTACTTAAATCTTCACGTTGACCAATCGCTGTATACGTTCTATATTCTGCCATTGTATTTCCTTAAATAAAGTTTTCAAATATTGCTGCAGCGTCTCTAGCTGAACCAGTTTGCTGTAGCCGTTTAAGTTGTTTCTTCTGTATATCAGTTACATTCTGCTTTACCTTAGCTCCAGACTTTAAAGTCTTTGGTGCTTTTGCTACCTTCTTCTTAACGCCAGCTTTACCTGCCATTAATTTGCGGTACTGTGCTGCATCATGTAATACTAATACTTGACGAGAATCATAGACTTGAGCTAACTCTTTGTCTGTGAATCCAATCTTTTTGCCATAGCTACGAATGTCATTACGGACTTGTTCGCCTTTAGCTTTATCTGAAAACTCTGGTAAGGATTCTGCTAGTTTATTTTGTTCTTGTTGTACAAACTGTTTCATCTGTGCATCATTCTGCATTTTTTGCTCGTGAGCAATTTGCATCCTTTCTGCATGAACCTTTTGTAATTGTTCTTTTTTCTCGGTCATATCTGCGACCTTAACTGCATATCCTACTGGGTCGTTCTCTCTCATTGCAGCTAAATCTTCTGGACTGTCATCTTGTCCAGATAAAAATTCTTCTAGCCTTTGCAATTTTTGCGAGTAGTTATCTCTAACTTGTCTAGCCTCAATAATAGCTTTAGCTTCCTGCTCTATGACTTTACGCTGTTCAGCTACTTCTTGAGTCTTTTTAGTATAATCAGAGCCGAGTTGATAAGATTTCTTTAGTTCATCAAGGGTAACTTCTTTTTCCTCACCTGCTGCTTTTATGGTGAAAGTTTGTTCTTCCTCAACTTCTTCAGGTTCTTCAACTTCGGAGTCTGCATATTCCTCTACTTCATCTTCGGTTGCCTCTACAGCTTCCTCGTAATCCGCTTGGTCTTCTGCTTCCTCTACCTCTGCTACTTCTTCGGTTTGCTCTTCTACAACTTCTGGTTGTTCCTGTGTGGAGTCCTCTGGTGCAGATAGCATGCCTTCAATAGCTGAAGCTGCTTCTGTTACTGTTAGATTTCCACTTTCCGATGAATCGGAAGTCATGGTGTCATCACTCATTCTCTTTCCTTTTGCCCTCTAGGTGTGGCTTTACCAACTAAGCAATATGCTTAATGTCCTTTTATGTTTTTAAATTTAATATCTTCACTGTCTTTTGTTTTTGTATTGCAATGTTCTTCTTTGTGAACATTCTCAATATAAAGTTTAATTTCTTTGTCGTAGACTTTAGAGCTTTTTGTACTAACACTGCATTCTTTAGCTACATTAGCATTATCAACAGGAATCCCTAATGGTTTAAATGTTTCACCTGTGACTGTTCCTGTAAGTGCACCACTTAAAAATATAAGCGTAATTGGTTCCATTTATAATATCTTCCAAGCCTTGTCTTTAATCTCATCGTCTTTAGCGATAGATTCAAACCTAGCCATAATCTCATTAATTACTTTAATCCTGAGATAAGAATGTTCTCTTAACTCTGTGTCTTGGCTATCAGAGTTTATAATTAGCTGTACTAATTCTTCCCTCATCATTTCTATTTCGTCGTTAAGCTCATCACTCTTTATCAGGTTTTTAAATGCTTCTGCTTTTGTCATGATTTAGATGCCGCCATATTGTGTATTTTTTCTAAAGAGTTCATCACTGCTTTATCTTTATCAGTTTGTGCTTTCTGTGAAAACTCCATTTCTTTTAGTGCCATTTCTTTTTCAAACTTAACTCTATCTTGTTGAAGCTCTAACATTTCTCTTTGAGCTTTAAGTTCTGTTTGTTGTTTCTCTAGTTGAAGCTGTGCCATCTTAGATTGCATTTGCATCTCTGCTTTTTCTCTTTCTACCTGTGCAAGGATAGTGGCTGCTTTAGTATTACTATCTTCTTCTTTAGGAGCTTCAGCAGCTGCTTTTTGTAATTGCATTGCTTGCTCTTCTGATATTTCCATTAAGAACTGGCTATCATCTTTGAAGCCTGCCATATTAATAAACTTAGCTAATGTATCTCTGTATTGTTTAATATTAACTAACGGGTTACTTAACCCATATTCTTTAATTACTTCTTCTTGCTTAACAAGAATCATTTGCATTGTTGCTAGCTGTTCTGCTTTTCCACCTGTTCCTAATCCAACATTAACAGTTAGATTGTATTCGTTTTCCCATTCTCTAGGATTCATTGGAACAAAAGAATTATTAATTTTAACGATTCTTTCTTTGTCTTGATATTTACAGACTAATGCCATAATCCCTCTAAACAATGTACTTACACCTGTGTCTGCAAAGATACGGGCTATTAACTCTAGCTTACCTGCTGATGATGATGTCATTGCAGATACGGCTGTTGCTGTTACATTCTGTAATAGATTAGGGTCTAGTCCTTGTTGTAAATCTGATACACCACTTCGTTTAGCTTGAACCATATCTAGGTACTCTAGCATAGGGAATGATTGCCCTGCACTAGATTGCACTGTCATTGGTACTAACGCATTTGGGTTCTTAATACGGATAACACCACCTGCTGTAGATGTGAGTAAGTCATCCAAGTTGACCTGTCCTTCTACTGCTCCTACACGATAGTTGTTAGTTAAGTATAAGTTGTCTAGCATTTGTCGGGTAACTGTAGACTTAATTAACTGTAGGTCTATTGCTCTGTCAGCTAAAGACTGTCCAAAGAATTTGTGTGGAATTGGAATAGGGCAAACACTGTGGAAAGGAACATAATCACATTCCTCACTCATTAATATTTCATTGCCTGCATAGCAAACTCTGTGAAGCTCTGCTATACCATCTTTATCTAAATCTGTTTTTACATAACACTCAAAGTATTCTACAAGTTCCATTGATGTATCATTAGCGTTAGAAGTATTAAAAGGTTGTTCACCTTGACCATACCTTGCTACCCTTTCAGGTGTAAATTCTAATGTATCACCCATAGGTAAATCATCAACAATGCTTTGGTCATACCCCATTGCTATTAAATCTGAACGAGTAACCATGCTTCTTTGTGCTACAAAGTCAGCATCCTCTATTGTTGTTGCTCTCTTATCTATTAAGAACTCTTCTGGTGCTACGTTCTCTATTTTAATTTTAGAGAAATCTTCTGTTCGTTTACATTTTATATTGTAGTGGATATTAATAATTGGAGGCGTATCCATCATCATTGGCATACCCATCTCATCCATGATAGGCTGACCTGTCATTGGGTCTACTGCTGGCTGTGGTTCTTGCTCTATGACTTCTTCTATTTGTTCTTGCTCAATGATTTCAACTTCCTCGTCTTGCATAATCATTGTTAATTCGTCTTCTGTTAAGTTCTGATACTTTTCTTTTGTTATATTTTTCTTGTCATTCCAATAGGCTTTTACAATCCCTACCTTTTGTAACAGTGCATCTTTAAACCAATCATGCATAATTTCAAAACCATTATTATCTTTGTAGAAAATATGATTTGCATACGCTGTCATTTGTTCTGCTAGAGCACCATCACCTTCGTTGCAGGGCTCAAACTCTACCGCTTTATTACTGCTAGTAAAGACTTTCATAATTTGTGGCAGTGCACCATCTACTACTTCAGCAACTTCACCAGTCACTATTTGTGAACGACCTTCTACTTCATTGCCGTAAGGTTCACGCAAGTAATACTCTAGTGCTACTTGTCTATCTCTTGATGTTTCAGTTTCTATAAAACCTAATGAATCGGAAATATAAGAATCTATTAGATTAACAAGTTCTAAATTATTTTCTTTATCGTATGCCATTTATACTATCCATGAATTATTTGTTTTTAGTGGTTTTGTCCATGCTTCCATAGGAGACTCATCCATACCAACTGCTAGGTATCTGAACGCATCAGATGCGTGTGATGCCCAGTCATGGAAAGGTCTGTCATGAAACACATTTCTTTTTTCATCAAATACCCTACGATAGTTCCGTAGTGCATCTAATCCTTGTTTTGTTTTATCTTTATCAAACCAGCAGCGTGGTAATATTTTTCTTGCTGCGGATATGCCATCCATTACTGTTAATTTAGTTGCAACAGTAATATTAAGTCCTGCATCTTCTAACATTTCTTTTCTTGACTTACCTGTGCCTAATTCTCTTACAGCAACATCATGAGGTAGTATGTGTGTTGCGTACATATAGTCATGTTCTCGCAGCCAGTTGACATAGTAATCAAGACCGACACCATGATTCTCTACAAAATCTATGAGTCGTATTTCTTTGTTGACTACTTGTGCTACCCAAATGCTAGTAGAGTCTGATATACCTAAATCCCAGCCAGTATATGTTCTTGCTAGTTCGTCTTTAGGAATATCTATAATCTGTTTCTTTTCTTCTATATCATTAATAATAGCTGAATAGTAAGCCCCTTCTACTGGAGCATTAAAGCTACACTCAAATTCTTGAGCATACTTATCATCACCCATTTCTGCTTTAGCAGCGAGTAATTCATTTTTATCTACAATGTTTGTTTCAGAAGATTTAAATTCTAATAGTTCCCAGCCTTCACTTTTTGACCCTCTGTCTCTCAAGTCTTTAAAGTGATTCTGTCCTTTCGGTGTTCCCATTGCTACGCAGTAGCCCAATCGGTCTGCTAGTGCAGGTCTGACAATCTCTGTGAATAATGTAGGATTAATGTTCCCAACTTCGTCAAGAACGCACCCATCTAGGTAGATTCCACGCAGACTGTCAGGGTTATCTGCTCCGTACAAGTTTATCCTTCTGCCCATAAAGTCTACACGCAGTTCAGCAATGTTGGCTTTAGCGTTTAAAGGTCTTGTGTATTCTAGCAGGTAGTCCCATGCAATTCTTTTAGCTTGATTGTAAGTTGGTGCTACATAAGCAAATCTAGGATTAGGCTTATCACAGTTCAACGCACTGTGTATTAATTGGTTAATAGCACACACAGTTTTTCCCATTCTTCTGTGAGCCACTACAACACTGAAACGATTACTTTTAACCATTTCATGTATTTGTTTTTGTGGTGCTCTTGGCTTATAGCCAGTGGTTATTTGTTTTGCCATCTTATTGTAACTCTCTTACGAGGTCGTTACCCTATTTAAATTGTTTTAAATACTCTATTGCCTTTTTCATTATCTTTACATTGTCTTTAAACTGACCTAATCCAGTATTACAAAACTGACATAATAACTTTCTCACTGTCTTCTTTGTATGACAATGGTCTACATATAACTTGGTATCATCATTATGGCTGCTACATAAATAACATCTATGTTTTTGTTTCTTTAGCATGGCATTGTAATCATCTAATGTAATGCCGTATCTATTTTTGTAGTTCTTATTTCTTATCTTATCTGGATTGTTTGCTCTCCAGATTTTACCTGCTATTTTATTCTTCTCTGCCTTGCTTAACCCTTCCATTTGCCTCTGACTTTCTTAAACAACTTAGACACAATCTGCGTTAGCTTCAAACCAGCGACGTAATTCTTCCATCCTTTCTTCTGTTGTTTCTTTCTCATTGGTCTTTTCATTGGCTTCATTACACATTTTCCACTTGTTTACATTTTTGTATGCGTAAACATCCTACATCAATAATGAAATATTCATAATGTTTTTTATTTTTAGAGTCGTCTATCTTTACATCTTCATACCATTCAAAACCAAAGTGACATCCTACAATCCAGTGCCATGACCACATACTAGCTACCCCCTCTTAAAGTCTCTAATAAACCTTTAATATTTTCTTCGTATTCAGTTGAAAAACTCTTAGCCGAACTTACGTCAGAACCTATACCGCTGGTCATTGCTGAATCATAGCCTAATCCAAAACCACCACCACTGCTGCTAGGGGCTGAGTTGATTAGGTTAGTCATTGCTGATGCATAGTCTGTGCCAAAGGTTGGTCCAGTTGGTCCACTGCTAGGACTGCCATAGCTAGGATTGTAACCATTGTTACCTTGCCCTTGACCTTGTCCTTGTCCTTGATAGTAATCCCCTTGATAATAGTCCCCTTGTCCTTGATAATAATCCCATTGACCTTGTCCTTGTCCTTGTCCTTGATTGAAATTATAATTGCC
>Ga0233444_10000825_pt1 | contig 37864 bp, 49 predicted proteins | sample SI_124_October20_6_FD_182792 | JGI IMG/M metagenome (GOLD analysis project Ga0233444, IMG submission 182792) | Seawater microbial communities from Saanich Inlet, British Columbia, Canada - SI_124_October2016_10_MG | ecosystem: Environmental > Aquatic > Marine > Inlet | place: Canada: British... | reverse complement strand
TATTGTTGAAGATATTGCTGAATGGAATAATGTTAAGGAGGATTGGAGTTTAGAAAACTATTTTGATTTTGTTGCTGAATAAGTTTGTAAGTCGAAAAAAGAATCGTAAATTAAGGTAAATCAAAAGATAAAGGTTATGAAAAATGTTTTAGTTGAAAGAAGTAGTAAAGAAAGAATTGAAAGTATTAGTGTTGGTGATTTGAAATTCAGTATGCATGATGAGTTTGAATATGCAGATGGAGGTATTATTATTGGATTGTATGATAATGATATGATAAGAAAAGATTATGAAGATGAAGGTTGGAGTTTAGAAGGTGCTTTTTGTGTTAGTGATACTGATGAAGAGATTAGTATTGATAAGGTTGCTTGTAAGTTAGATATTAGAGAAGGAGATGGCGGATATGTCTACTATTTTGATAATGATGGTAATGAGTTATACGAAAACTAATAAGAAAAGTATGGATAGAAGTTATGTAAAAGATTATATTGTAAAAGCATTCGTAAAGAATGAAGCAGATGTAAATAAGTATGATGTAGATGTGTTGATAGATTCAGTATTGTTTGACTGGAATGATATTGGAGATCCGGAAGCAGATTTTGAAGCGTTAGTAGATTGGAATGTAGATCAATTCTTATCTCATAATACTCCATCTGATGATGGTAAGATGGAACGGATTAAGTTTTGGGAATCTGATAAGTATATTCCTTATCCTAAAGAATGGATAGATCAACCTACTAAACCTAACTCTAAATATTACTACTTAAGAACGTTAGAGAATGGATGGGATAAGGTTAAGTATTTTTTAGATAAGAAAACTAATATTCATCATTACGGAAAAAACTTAAGGGAACAGTTGGACGTTTGATTTATTCTTCTTATATTAAGGTATAATAATTAATAAAAATAAAGGTTATGTATTTACAAGTGAATAATAAGTATGCTTCTTTCGATACGGAATTAGCTAGAAACGAAAAAAATGATTGTGTTGTAAGGTCGGTTGCATCTGCTGCTGATATTACTTATAGGACTGCTCATAATTTCTGTAAAGAGTTTTTTGGTAGAACTGATAAGAGAGGAACTAATAATATGAATATTGTTACTCAAATGTTATTAGCTGAAACTTCCGGAATTGAATTAGAAGGAAAGAAGTTTGGAGTAAGAGTGTTAGGTAAGAATGAGATTAAGAATAGATATAAGCTTAAAGGAGAAGTAATATTCAGAAAAAAAACGCTTAAAAGTTTTATTAGTTCTCATATGAAAGGAACGTATTTGATAATGATAGCTAATCATGCTTTAACTGTTAAAGATGGAGAGGTATTTGATTGGAAGACTAATACGTTTAAACCTACTACTAAAGTGACTGCTGCTTATGAGTTGATAGAGAAAGATAATAGCGGTCAATTGAGCTTATTTTAAAGAGAAAGAGATATGTTTGCAATTGTTTATAAAGGAGAAGTTTTAGATACTGCTGATACTATAGAAGAGGCTGAATATATAACAGATGAATATAATTTGGCTTTTAGAGAGAATGGGGCGGTAAAATGGACAGGAGTTCCATTTGATAATGAGGTTGAGGGAGAGGGGGGCGCTTATATCTCTCTCGACGAAGTCGTCACGCGCATTTTTAACTAACGTTTCTTCCTTACATCCTTCCGGAAATAGATATTGCCGATATAAAAGCCTTCTAAAGAAGGTCTCTGAAGAAGTAAATGATTTTGACTACATCTTTATACATAAAACATATGAAAGTGTGGCAGTTACGAGCATATAACGAGCTAACCAATTTTACGAGCCCTTTACGAGCCCTTAAGTATATGACGAATGATGAACGTATATATTGATATAAAGATATACACATATAATCATATAAAGATATATTAGATTGTATAGAATAATAGTAAAAGGTGTATGGATAATAGGTAGGATAAGATAGGTTCACCTGTCTCCCTCTTCCGTTTTTTTCTATATAAGGCCGGAATATGGGGTAAAAGAGGGTATAAAATAACCGTTAAAACAGTTGGAAGTACGGATAATAGTTCGTATCTTAAGGTTGTAATTAAGATATAAAGGTTATGAGAAAGTTAAAGTATTCAGATAAAGTAAAGAAAGCCGCTCCTATTGTTAAAGCTATATATGGCCTTAAGGATGGTGAAGCGTTAAAGATATCATATGCCGGAAAAGAGTATAAGGTATCAGCTTATAGTGGGTATAAGGATGAAATGACCTATAGTTTCTGGAATGGTATTAATGGTATGAACGTCAGTAAGATTGGACGTACTAGTTTATCACTCTATACTTTTGACATGATGTCACAGAAGACTACTTATACATTATCTCTAATAGAGGCTGTCGTAATATAGGCTCTATATAGATTCCCGGAATCCACTCTCCCATACTCCCCCACAACACCAAACCATCCAATACCCATCTCTCTAAACTCTCCATTAAACATAATATACAAATAGGATCTAAATATAGGAAGAAGATTTCATATAGGCAACTGAATTACTAAATACTTTTATCCTAGAGCTTATTTAGAATGAATATATATTAAAAATATATTAATAAAATGTTTGTAGTTACAATTTTATTTCATATCTTTATATAAATATAAAAAGGGAATATTATATTAATTTATAATAATATTTTTATATTAATTTTTTAAATTTAAAAAGTATGGAAATGATTAAAAATGAATTATTAAGAAATGAAGTTTTAAAAAATGGTGTTGAAAGAAAATATATTAAATTATATTTTGGAAGTAGATGTGAAGAAGATTTTGAAGATGTTGTATTAAATGATAAGATATTTGATATTTGGTATAATGATTTTAAAAATGAATGTATTGATGAAGGGTATGAATATATTGTTGATGAATTTGGAAGATATGAAAGAAATGATGATAGAAATATTGTTGTTTTGAATATGAGTGATGATAGTGAGGAATGGTATATTGAATATAATGATATGAATAAATTGATGATTAATTTTATTAAATGTGGAGAGAATAGAGAAGAATTTGGTGGAATTATGATAAGTGGAAAAGAAGAATGTTTAATGGAAGGATTGGAAATTTATTTAAATGATAAATAATTTAAAAATAAATGTTAAATAAGTTTGTAAGTTGAATAAAAAATTGTATATTTAGTTATAATTAATTTAAAAAGAAAAAGTATGAAATTTGAAATTAGTAAAAGTAGTAGAATTGAAAAGGTAATTTTTGATAAGGATAATTTTTATAAATTATTAGAAGATTATTTAGAATGTGATGGAGGTATAATTGTGAAGATTAGTGATAGAGATATGATTAAGAATGATTATATTGAAATGGGATTTGGTGAAGAAGAAATGATATTTGAAAATGAAGAGGGTGATGTTGTTGGAATAAATAATGTTGTTTGTAAATTAGATATTAAAGATAGTAGAGGAGGGTATAGTGTATTTTATGATGAAAATAAAAATTATTTAATTGAAGAATAATTTGTTTAATTGAAATAAAAATTGTATATTTAGTAATAATTAATAATTAAAAATAAAAAGTATGAAAAGATTTGAAAAGGTATTAAATTATTTTGTTGAAAAAGGTTATAAATTTGATAATGTTAGAGATGATGTTATGAAGTTTAAAGATGTTGAATGGAATGATTATTATGAATTAGAGGGGTATAGAGATATATGTTGTGTTGAAGTGGATTATAATTATATGAATAGAAAGAAATATGATGTAATTGTTGTGAAGAATAAAAAGGTATATGGGAATAATAATATGGATTTGTTATTTAAATATATGTTAAAAGTTTATATTGGTGATAATAAAAAGGTATTGTTAAGTGAGTATATGAATAAGTTTGATAATGAAAGTTTATTTGGATTGTTATATAATTTTAGAAGTGGTAGATGGAATGTAAATGATTATAATGATAGATTTGAGAATTGGTGTAGAAGAAGTGGTATGTTAATTAAAGAAAAGATTAATGTATATAATAGATTGTGGTTGGTTAAATAATATTATAATAGAGAGGAAGTTATATATATTTAATTAATTTTATTTATATATAATTTTCTCCTCCAAAAAAAAAGACCTTAGCCGGTTTTCATACTTCCGGCATGCTGACCTCACGGTGCCATAACACTGACGGTATTATTCCCTATAGGTGTGCTCGCTCGTGGGGCTGCGCAATACCTATTAACATACAGCTGCTAGATTTTAAGGTATAGGTTATATATATTTATATATTTATATAAAGGTTAAGTAGACAGCTCTCCAAAACCACCATAAAAAGTATACAATAAACAGCCAGACAAAGATAAGTCCGTAATTAGTGTTTTTCATAACGTTGTTTATTACATCTACCGCATTGGTCTAACCATCCAGCATTAAATGCACCACATGTACAGTTCCATGTTTTATCTATCCAGTTGTTATTAGGGCCCGTCTCTTCCATATGTAATTAATAGTATTATAATGCCAATGATGTAACTAATATACCATCTTCTAGTTATCTTTTTTCTATATGTATCACTTATATTGTACTTAGGAAGGATAACTACGTCTTTAATGATACTGAACACTACCATTACTATGGTAAATACTAGGGCGCTAATGGTAAAATCTTGATTCATACTTTAATATAAGAACTTTTTGGGTAGGAAACAAGGATTCTTAAAGAAATTTTTTGGCAATTTTTCTATATATAAGCAGATTCCTTCATATTCTTATACTCTTCAGCCTCTCTATAGAAGTAAGTGATGGTTAACCTATCGTGTTCTTCAGAAGCTCCGAAGTTATGCCATGAATCTTCAGTTCTAACAAAGCCCATACCTCTATTTACCTTCCATTCAACTGTATCTACCAAGTCCTCCTTGTTAGGACCGCTAAATAACTGCGTTCCCTTACCGTATTCCGATAGGTATACCGTAAAAGTAAAGATCTTAGATGGGATATCGGTATGGATAGTGTTATAATCCCATCCTCTTGGGTTAAATTGCATTTGTGCAACAGGACTATACTTTGGACTCTTAAATTTCTCTATAAGATCGGGGTATCTCTGTTCGCAAACCGCGTGCGCGAGGGATTTGAAGGGAGCCACCACCCGCTCAAAGTCAATATCTAGGGATTTAAGGTCAAAAACCTGTCTGTCGTTCTTTTTCACACATGCTTCACGCGCCCAAACAGGAGCTATCTTGTAGGAACTATCTAAAATCCAATTTAAATCGTCTTTTTTGAAAAAATCATCAGTAATGAAGTGAAAGTATGGAGAAGATTCATATACTGTATTCATATAACGTTATTTATCTATAAATATAGTAACTATTTATAATATATGCAAGAACTAAACCCAGATAGTCTGTTTTCTATCTTCGAAGCAGGAGATGAGGAAGTTTATAAAGAAAATAATGTAGATTATTTACTAAAAAATCCTTATGTGCTTATCGGAATGGTTGTTAGGGGGATAGATAACTATAAACTTATGGATATTATATATACTAGAAACTATCCTAAGATATACAAGCTGCATAGACCGAAGGTTAAGTTAAAATACTACACTAACCTTTATAGTTACCTTACTCGCATAGATATAAACTCTATTACTAATGAATTCACTATAGGAGAAGATTACGAAGTAGATGCAACTAGAGATAGATTAAATGAAATGTTATATTTCTTTGAGAATTTAGAGCATTATGAAAAGTGTGCAGGAATCAAAAAAGTATTGGATAAATTACTATGAGTAAAAGTAAGTTGTGGGCTTTCGGATGTAGTTTTACACACGAGGGAGCATTTCCGGGGCTAGAAGAGTATGTATGGCCGACGAGATTAGGAGAGAGACTTAATGTTGTAGTTAGGAACACTGGTATATCGGCTAACTCCATGTTTGGTATCATAAATCAAATGATTGATAAGTTATCACAGATAGAGGAGGGTGATACAGTAGTTGTAGGTACAACTTATCCTGCAAGATATACTAGGCCTACTATAAGCAATGGAGATATTGTCGGTACTAACTTTAGCCATTGGACTGGTGTTCAGGTTGAGGAGGCAGAGGATGCAGGAAGATCTTATCTTAAATTTGATACGAACGTATCTGTTACGTCGGCTAAAGCTATATTTAGTTTTGTGATTGATGAAGTAGAGGAGAATAATAACTTGTATGATCTCCACTTTACTAATACTATTAAAGGTTTATTTAAAGAGTTAAAACTTAGAGGTGTAAGGGTACTACTTTGGAACTGGAGATTGTGGAGTGAATTTGAAAAGTTTAAGAGTTGGGATATTTCTTTTGATGATGGACACTGGTCTCCTAACGGACATGCAGAAGCGTCTGAGTTCTTCTACTACTGCATTGATAACGGTTTGGAAAATGCTTCCGATAGTTTATTAAGGAAATGGAGATATAAAAGGAAGGTAAAGAACGTTAATATTGATTACCTAGATTTTAACTCTAACTTTACTAGGGAGGAAAAGACCTTTAAAAAGTTGCCTAACTGAACTATTTTTCTTATATTTAAGTATAAATAAAATAAAGGTTATGGGAGTAAAAAGAATTACAGAAGAATATGCTCAAGGGTTAATCAAAGTCTCTGAAGATCAAACCGATACTGAGGCTACTTACTTCACTCTTACTCCCAGTGAGAAAGGTGATGGATGGGAAGACGTTACATATTACACTAATAGACCTAAAGAGATTCAGATACCTAAAGGTATGACTGGTTGTCAATGGGTATATGTACTAACTAATCCTACAATGCCTGGTCTATGTAAGATAGGCTTTACTAAGAATAAACCGTCTGATAGAGTAAAGCAGATTAATTCTGCTACAGGTGTAGCGGTAGATTTCGTTGTCGAATGGGCTTTTCCTTGCTTTAATGCTCATGATGTAGAGAAACAGGTACATAGATATCTTGAAAGAAATGGTTTTAGAGTAAATAAGAAGAAAGAGTTCTTTAATATCTCTGTTCAAGAAGCTAAATCTGTTGTAAAGCGTTTAGGAGATCCTTATAAGATGGAGTCCATAGAAGAGAATTACGAATAAATCGCGGTGCGTTTTGCGCGTTTTGCGCGGCGAGCTAAAGCTTTTTATTAAGAAAGTTGCCTCCCCGATATATTCTTCTTATATTTAAGTCTAATTTAAAATAAAGGTTATGTTATTATTACATTTTTTACTCGCATTTGCGATTACGTTCCCAATAGTCTTATTCTTAATTACTCTTTTTAGAGCTTATAGAGAGAATGGAGATACTAGCTATATTAATTTATTTTTTGTATTTCTACTAAGTTTAGCTTTTTTCTTTACTTCTTGTTCAAAAGAAGATTCCTTACCTCCTCTCTGTAATGGAGGTTGTAATGCTACTATAGAGGTAGATCTAGCTCAAGATATTAATGGATTTTATATTATATCTCCAGACAAAGCTAGATTTGATGTTCATATCTACGCTAACGGCACTACTCCTTTTTACCATTATAACGAACAGTCAGTTATAGAAGCAACTTTCTATAGTGAACTTACAAATGGAGGATTTATCTACTTAGGAAAAAAAGGTGATAACTACTATTCCAAGAAAATTATAGGCCCTATTACTAATGAAATGGTAGGAGATACCATACTAGTAGCAGGTGATATATATTGGGATGGAGGTAACGAATATGCATTACAGGAATTTTCTTTAAAATTTATCGTTGAATAGTTGCCTTTACGATTTATTATTATTATATTAAAAATATATTATATATAAGATAGTATAATTAATAATATTATAATTAAATATTAATAATAAAATATATAAATATATATAAAACTATAAAATTATATGTTACAAGCAGAAGATATATTAAAAAATTTCGAAAAACATAAGAAAATTGTTGATACGTACATTACCGATAGGAAAGATAGTGTACTAGCTATGTTAGACAGTTTAGGAGAGAATTATGTTATGGCTCCTGCTAGTGGCAGATCGTGGTATCATAATGCATTTGCAGGAGGATATGTTGATCATGTTAATAGAGTTGTGGAATATGCGGTAAAGCAGTCTAGGTTATATCAAGAGATGGGTGGAACAGTAGATTACACCAATGAAGAGCTGGTCTTTGCCGCTTTATTCCATGACCTAGGTAAAATAGGAGATGGAACTAAAGCTAATTACTTACCTCAGACAGATAAATGGCGTCAAGATAAACTATCAGAGATGTATACATTTAATCCTGATCTAGATTTTATGCTCATTCCAGACCGCTCATTATTTATTTTACAAAACTTTGGCATAAAAGTTAGTCAAAAGGAGTTTTTAGCTATCAGACTACATGATGGAGTATTTGATAAAGCAAACGAAGCGTACTTTTTTAGTAATGTTGAGTCATCTAGACAAAAAACATCTATTATTTCAGTAATGCATAGTGCAGACTTCTTAGCTTCTAAAGTAGAGTACGATATGTGGAAAGCTAACGGTGGTACTTCTAAGCCGAAAAGACCAAAAACTACTAGTTCAACAGGAAGATCAGTAAAATCTTCAGAAGGTCTTAATAATATTTTAAAAAATTTATAAAATAATGGATATTTTAGTTGCCTCTTTAATTTTAAGTTCTATCTTTATTATTATATTAAGTTATGCTGTATATAATTTAATACGAAAGGTTGAGAATTACGAAGATGTAGTTCAGGACCAAGTTCAATATTTACAAAACATTTCTAATACAATAACAGAAAGTAAGAAATACTTAGACGGTTTAGATGCAAGAGGCATTTTTCAGAGTGATGACGAAGTTGGGGAGTTTTTTAGTCACATGCAGAAGGTTCAAGAAGAACTAGACAGGTATATGCTACCCCAAAATTATGGCACGAAAGAAGAGCAAAGCTAACTACTTTACAAAAGAAACAGAAGATTACATAGTAAAGTACAATACCTCTACAGATCCGGAATACAGAAATAAAGTTTTCACAGATCATATTTACCTACCTTTTTATAAATTAGCTGAAAATATTATACATACTTTTAAGTTTTACTATACTGATGTAGATCAGATAGAAGATTTAAAACATGAAATAGTATCAGTATTACTAGAAGAAAAGATAATGAAGTTTGATCCTACAAATGGAGCAAAAGCATATTCATACTTCGGTACTATAGTAAAACGTTGGTTAATTAATTACAATAATAAAAACTACAAACGACTTAAACAAGTAGGATCTTTCGAAGAGAAAGACTTTTCCTATACATCTGCATTTGAAACTAATACTTCAGATCAAGTTACCTTAGCACAGTTTATAGACACTTGGGTAGAAGAGACGGACGATAAGTTAGAAATTCTATTTGATAAACCTAATGAATTAAAGATAGCAGATGCTGTTCTAACTATTTTTAAGACTAGACAAGATATTCAAATTTTTAAAAAGAAGGCTCTGTACATTTACATTAGAGAAATGACTGATTGTGATACACCGTACCTAACAAAGGTACTTAATGTACTTAAAGAAGACTTTAAAGATAAACATCAACACCTGTACGATTTAGGTCTTATTGGCAATAATCCTTTGTAACTCTATTTATTAATAAAGTAACATGAGTTTAGATAAAGAAATATTTAACGGAAAAACTCTATCTGACCTCTTCAGTGAAATCCACGACAACTCTACTAACACTAGAGCTCAAGTTAAAGGACTAATAGGAGAGCTAAAACCTCTTATAGAAAACATTGGTGATGCTACTCTTATTGTACCTATGATAAAAGAATACATGGAGATTGGTGTTAAAAATGATGAGGCTTTAATTAAGTTAGCAACTATAGTTCAGAGAATAGAATCGGCACAATCTAAAGGTGATGGAGGAGAAATGTTTGATTTCTCTGAATTACAAGATCTTTTAGAAGAGTCTGAGCAAACTGTCAACGAGGTAGAGGATAAAACTGAAGGAGAAGATGGCGTATAACTTAGGACCAAGTGCAGGTGGAGGTAATAGTGGTGGAGGAGGTTCATCCGGTACCTCTGGTAAGTACTACGGAAGAGTTGTGGACGTTATACAGAACGCAGATCATCCTGAATACCAACAGTATGGAGAATCAAACTCTATTAATGGAGTATTCTTTAGAAATTTAAACACACCTAAAACAGAAGATGTAGAAGAAGATTTAAAGTTTGCTTATTATAGCGGAAATAACTTTAAACAAATACCCTTGAAAGGTGAAGTAGTAGAGTTAGTATCCCAACCTGCTACTGAAAGAACAATAGCTAACAGTAGTAAACTATACTGGACTAAAATAATACCTATATGGAACCATGTGCACCATAATGCATACCCGGACACGTTACAATTTCAAGATCAAGAATCACAAGCTGATTTAGGAGAAGATTTTGAAGAATCAGATAAGATTAACAACCTACAGCTGTTTGCTGGGGATGTAACAGTAGAAGGAAGACATGGTAATACTTTACGATTTGGAGGAACTAAACATGACCTAAACGAAATAACAGACGACTCTAATAATGGTAAGCCTTTCACTTTATTAAGAAATGGTCAAGCTGAAGCAGGAGATGCTTTTGAACTAGTAACAGAGAACATTAACGATGATGACTCTTCTCTATATATGACATCAGACCATACTATAGAATTAGAGCAAGCTCACGAAAAAAGAGATGGTTTCGAGGAAGAACCTGAAAAAGCAGATACATTTAAAGGAGCTCAAGTATTGATTAACTCAGGAAGATTGTACTTTAATGCAAGAGATGAAGGAGCTTTTATATCTGCTAAAGAGTCTATAGGGCTCAATGCAAAAGTAATAGGAATAGATTCTGATGATTACATTGGAATGGATAGTAAAAAAATATACTTAGGTACTGGTGCATTTGACGAAGATGAACCTGCTTTAAAAGGTGAAACAACTACCGTATGGCTCGATGATTTAGTATCTCTACTAGAAGGGTTAGCAAAAACAATGGCTACTACACCACCCGCTCCCCCCACATATATAGCAGGGCTATTAAAAGAAGGTGTTAAGATGCAAGCTCAGTTACCAGCATTGAAACAATTACTTAAGAACTTACACTCTAAAAAAGTGTTTATAGATAAAATATAATGCCATACGTAAATATACCAGATAGCAAGCTGACTGCCGTAATAGCAAAGCAAGTAGGAAAAATACAAGGAGATATTACAGGTAAAGTACTAACTAGGCTAGGTACTTTAGAGTCACAGTTTAGATCTCAAGGATGTCCATCTGGTTTATCAAGAAAAAGAAGACAGCTAGAGGGTATCCAAAGTAGTCTAAATTCTATTAATAGCAGAATATCTAAGTTTAGAAGAATACCCAGAACGCTTAAACCTCCAATAAGCGGATTAAAAGCAGCATTAAAAATTATTTTATCTATACCTCTACCGCAAGGAATAGGTATCCCACCAGGTCCTGCAGGAGGATTAATAGTAGGGCTACCTGTGAACATTACAACTAAGTACGCAGATACAATGCACTTAGTAAAGGAGTTTATAAAGCAACTATCTGACGATATAGACGGTATATCTTATATTGTATCTGGTGAGGATGTACAGCTCAAGAGCATTGATAGAGCTATGAAAAAAATACAGTTTTCGCTTAAAGCTTGTGAAATAGAAAAAGAAATAAACGAGAGACTTTCTGAGGAAGAGCAAAGAGACTTAGACCTACTAGATAAAAACGGTAATTCAGTATTCCGCAATCTTAGTAAAGACCTCTTATCCAATGGCCTGGAAAAAGATAGCAGATCTGTATCACAAATTGCATCCGAATTAAATATTACCCCAGAAGAAGCAGTATCAAGGTTAGGTGAAGATAATCAAGATGCTTTTAACAGACAAGTAAAAGAATTAGGAGATAATATAAAAGGTATATCAGATAAAGACCTACAGAATAAATTAAGAGAATCTTTAGATATATTTCGTACACCTACTCCGATAGAACAGTCATCTGATATCTTCTCACATATAGGACCTGACGGAACTGTTTATAAGCTAGAAATTCAAGTAGTGCCTGAAGACTCTAATATAGCTCCTAGAAGATTTGCATTAGCTAGAAATGTAAGAGGAATTGCAGTAATAAAAGGAGATTTGTCTTTTAGTTCTTCAACAAAAGTACTTTTAGATGAAATAAAATTTAGAATCGATAATCAACTTCCATAATTAAACTATTTATATATATGAAACTGGATCAACTACGTAAAGTAATACGAGAAGAAGTAAGAGCAGCAATTAGGGAGGAGTTACAAGAAGTGTTAACAGAAGCAGTTAAAATTGCAAGTACTCCAACTAAACCAATATCTCAAACCTATTCAGAAGTTCCTAAAGGACAGCCTAAAAGATGGTCTTCTGGCCGTGCAGCTACATTAGATGAAATGCTTCAAGACACTAGAGCCTCTTTAACTCCATCAGAAGCCTCCGATATTATAGGAGGACAAGGAGTTCAGAAGCCAAATTTCGCTTCTATGATGTCTAATCAAATGGCTAAAGAGAATCAAGGGCCTATGCCTGGTATTGATATTAGTCAGTTAGATTTTGTTAAAAAGGCAAAAGGTATTTATGACCTTGCAAATAAGAAATCATCTAATACTTTAAATTAAAATGGCATTTAACATACGAAAGATAGACCCGATTGATTTACAGCCTAGAAAAGCAGTAGGTGTGAGCCTACCTTTTTCTGGCAAAGCTGTATTCAATTCTACCTTTCAAACTAAAGATGCTATTAAAACTAACTTAATAAATTACTTTTTAACTAATAGAGGAGAAAGGTACCTTAACCCTGACTTTGGTAATCAGTTACAAACTTTATTGTTTGATAACTTAACTAAAGATAAAGTAGAACAGATTGACGCTTTGATAAGAGAGGATTTAAGAATATTCTTTCCTAAAGTTCAACCTGTAGAAGTTAAAACTGTAGGCGATGCTGATAGTAATACAGTGCAGTTTAGTTTAAAATATAAAATTAATAATACTAACATTGAAGATGAGGTAGTAATAAACTTCTTAACATAATGGCAACGGAGAAAGACATAAAATACATAAACAGAGAGTTTACTGACTTAAAAGAGTCATTAGTAGAGTACGCTAAGAACTACTTTCCTGATGCTTATAATGACTTTTCTCCTACATCCCCGGGTATGATGTTCATAGAAATGGCTGCCTACGTAGGAGACGTACTATCTTTTTACCAAGATACACAGCTACAAGAAACATTTCTACAGCATGCTCAGAATCCTGCTAATCTATACTCTTTAGCGTACATGATGGGATATAGTCCTAGAGCGACATCAGTAGCAGAAACTGAACTAGAGGTTACTCAAAGAGTAGCTGCAGTAGCACCTAACTATACTCCTAACTGGAGCCAAGCAATAAAAGTACAGACTAACGCCTCTATTGCTAGTACAGCAGCAGGTAACGCTAACTTTCTTACTAATAAAGAAGTAGATTTTAATTTTTCCAGCTCTTACGACCCAACGGACATAACAGTATACTCTACTGATGGGGGTAATCCTGCTGAATACCTGCTTACTAAAAAGGTAAAAGGATCCTCTGGAACTATCGAAACTACTACAAAAAACTTTACGGTAGCAGAAAAGTTTAAAACTATAGAGTTAGATGATGACAATATTATAGGCATTTTAAGTATTACTGACTCAGAAGGTAATGAATGGACAGAAGTACCTTTTCTAGCTCAAGATACAGTAATAAAAGAAGAAACTAATATAGCAGAAGATAGTAGCCAAGCTCCTAAAACGTTAGTATTACAGAAAGTATCTAGAAGGTTCGTTAGTAGATTTACTTCAAAGAATGTACTTCAAATTCAATTTGGAGCAGGCATATCTGAATTATCAGATACAGAGTTTTTACCTTCTCCTGAAAACTTACAACCTACTAATACACTTGTTGCTAATAGCCTAGATATTGCATATGATCCATCTAACTTTTTATTTAGTAGAACGTACGGATTAGCACCCTCTAATACAACCTTGACTATAAAATATTTAAAAGGAGGAGGTATAGAATCAAATGTACCTGCTAATTCTATTACTAACCAGAAAGCAGTAACTATTACAACTACTGATAATACCTATCAAGGTACTCTTACTTTCTCTAATAACAACCCCGCTACAGGAGGAAAGGATGGTGATACAGTAGAAGAGCTAAGACAAAATTCTTTGAGAGCTTTTTCAGAACAGAAAAGAGCTGTTACCTTAGATGACTATACTGTAAGATCTTTATCGTTACCGTCTCAATTCGGATCGATAGCTAAAAGCTTTACATCCCAAGCTACTCAAGATAATAAAAAATTCTTACAGACTAATAATCCTTTAGATTTAAACTTGTACGTACTAGGGTATGACAACGAAAAAAAGCTAACTAAAGCATCTACTAGTTTAAAGAACAACCTTAGAGAGTACTTGTCTCTATACAAAATGATTACAGACAGTATAAATATATTAGATGCGTTTGTAATTAATATTAAAGTAAAATTCGAAATAGTAACTCTACCTAACTACAACAGTAGAGACGTATTACTTAATTGCAACACAGTTCTTAAAAACTACTTTGATATTACTAAATGGGCTATCAACCAGCCTATAAACCTATCTGAACTATATACACTACTCGATAGAGTAAAAGGCGTACAGACAGTTAAAACCGTAGAAGTTACAAACTTAGCAGGAGGTAATTACTCTGAATATGAATACGATTCTAAAGGTGCTACTAAAGACAACGTAGTATATCCTTCATACGATCCAAGCATATTTGAGGTTAAGTACCCTAATCAAGATATTGAAGGAAGAGTAATAACATTATAAGATGGCCATATATAGAATATTTCCAGAAAAAGATACGTTTGTAACCAGCAAACCTAATACTGCTGGGCTTTACCCTAACGCGGGTAAGGATGAAATAATTGAAATAGGTGGATTTCCTGATCCTATCGATAGTGCGATCGGTCGATCTAATAGGTCTCTTATACAATTTAATACAGACGACATAACTAATACAATAAGTAGTAAAGTATCTGGTTCTTTTTCTGCTAGTCTTAATTTATATTTAGCAAATGCAACTGAAATACCTGCTTCTTTTACTATAAAAGCTCATCCCATATCTTCTTCTTGGATAGAAGGAACTGGAAAATCGAGTGATAGTCCAATAAATAGAACAGGAACGTCTTGGAAATATAAAGATGCAGGAACAACTGAATGGAGTAGCTTAGGATGTGATTTTTTAAATACTAATACGGGATCACAATCATTTACAGTAAATTCAGACTACGATCTAAATATAGATCTAACCTCAGCAATTTCAGCTATAAATGGAAGCACTTTAACTAATAATGGATTTTTACTTAAATTAGAAGATACATACGAAAATTATTTATCTTCAAGTATTAAACTTAACTATTTTGGAAAAAACTCTAATACTATTTTTCCTCCATACTTAGAGTTTAAATGGAATGATTCTAATTACAGCAGCTCACTAACAGAAGTATCATCTGATACTACTACAGTAACTATATCTAATCATAAAGAAAAGTATATAGATTCAGATCAAATAAGATTCAAGATAGCTGCAAGACCTAAATATCCTACAAGAACATTCACTACATCTTCTATTTATTTAACCAAATACAAACTACCAGAAGAGTCTTATTGGGGTATAAAGGATGAATTTAGCAACGAAATGATAGTTGACTTTGATTCTAACTATACTAAGATTTCAGCAGACGATAACGGAAGCTATTTTGACGTCTATATGAACTCATTTCAACCAGAAAGACATTATAGATTGTTAATTAAAACTACTATAGATAATAGCACTGTAGTTTTAGATAACAAAAATATTTTTAAGGTAGTAAGTAATGGCTAAAAATATACAAATAAAGAATAAAGTTCTCAATAAAGAACAGTTAGATAAGGTAGTAGATAGAAATTTTACTTTCTTTGCACCTGTTGATACAACTGAAGAAGAACTAACTGTAGACGAATTTTTTACTGCCTACGACAGTCTATACTATGAAATACCTATAGAAGGAGATAGCGGTTCTCATGCTTACCTTATTAAAAAAAGTTCTGAATTAGCAGATTATGATAGAACTACAGAAGATATACAGCCTCTTTTAGATGAAATAGCAACACTAAGAAGAGAACTACTTAACCAGCAACAAATTATAATAGATCTAAACACAAGATTAGCAAGTGAACAAAATTAGATACGACATAACGCAAATAACTTCTGGTTCTATCTACCCTGAAAATTTACTTGATAATAATCAAAGTAAAGTAGTTGATTCATTTGAAATAAACAGTAAATTTACAAGTAATAAAAATTTTGTAAGATTAGAAATTTGCTCTTTAGACAATATTCCTGTTGTAATAGATACAGACTTTATTGACTACTCTCTACTTAATAACGCACAAAGTGCCGGAGCATCAGGAGCATCAGTAGTAACTGTAGATCCTGTTAAAGATATAAAATCAAACAGTCTAGAAGGTTCTGATTTAATTCTTAAATATAGATTTTTAGATAATCTTTTCACAACAGGTAAAACCGGTGGTAACTTATTTGTAAAGCAAATATCTCCAGACAGAAAAGAGCTTAAATTATTATCTAAAGATTTAACTGACGAAGAAATAAATAACTATGCTAGTTCTTATAGTAAAGAGATAGCAAAATCTAATACGTTTAATGAGTTTTATTTAGTAGCTGGAGAAACTTTTATAAACTTATTGAATATAAAAGCCGAAAATAACTCTGTTATAGTAAAGCTTAACTCAGCTCTACCTTCTAATATAAACGTTAATACACTAGTAAATGTTCTAGAAGAGATATCTAACCCTCAAGTCTTTGAATGCATATCAGAAGTAGTTCAAGAAAAAGAAAAACTTAAAAGATTAAAAGGTCCTAATTTTTCTTTAGAGGTAAACGATAAATTAACTAACACTACAGAGTTTCTTAATTATAACGAACTCTTCAGCTATCCTGTTAGTAGCAGCTATTACGAGCTATATTCTCTTTTTAACGAAAAAAGTGCTCAAATAGCTATAGATCATACTGACTATAAAGACTTTATACATTTTAGTTCTGCTGAAGAAAGATTAAGAAACTTTAAATACAAATTAGATTTACTACATTCCTATGAAGATTCAAGCTATTCAGCATCTTTATCAGGATTAAACCTTCCAGGTATATCAGGTAGTACAACTTACTATGACAACCTTATTCAAGGAGTTGTAAATAACTTTGACCACTACGATAGATATCTTTATTATGAAAGTAGCTCCTATTCTTGGCCAAAGCTTACTTCAACAAGACCTTATTCGACTCAAAAGTCAACTACTAGTGAATCTGTATCCTGGTATAGTAAACAGTTAAATAGTGCATCTAATTATGATGTAAGTAATTTTGATCTACTTACTAACACAATACCGACTTATATAAGAGAAGATTCTAATAACGAACCTTATCTTATGTTTGTTCATATGATTGCTCAACACTTTGACAATCTATGGATCTATTTTAAAGCTGTATCAGATAAGTATGATGCTGATAACAGATTAAATTTTGGAGTTTCTAAAGACTTAGTTAAAGATGCTATAGAAAGCTTTGGAATAAAGTTATATGATAGTAATGCTTCTTTAGAAAACTTATTTAGCTCATATTTGGGAGAAGCGTATAATACAGGTAGTGAATATATTACCAGTACAATTGTAGCAGCTTCTGGCAGTAATAGTCATTTACAGCCTATACCTAAAGACTCATACCAGAAAGAGGTATACAAGAGAATATATCACAATCTTCCTTTCCTTATAAAGACTAAAGGAACTCAAAGAGGATTAAGAGCTCTTATTAACTGTTATGGTATACCCGACAATATTTTAGATATTAGAACCTCACCCGGAGTCAAGCCCGGAACTGATGATTTCTTTGGACCTACTCCTTTTTTATCTCAATCTAAAGTAGCTATAAGATTAGACAATACAGGCAGTATAGTTACAGGAAGTGCATTATCTGCTTTTTCTACTGTCGTAAATAAAAATAATACCTATAGTAACGACTCACATGAAGTTCATGTTGGTTTTAATATTAATAGTGATACCAATAAAGTAATACGAAACAGAACTACTGGATCTTTTAATATAGACAATTATATAGGGGATCCTAGAATTGAGTCGGATGCTAGATATGATAGTTTAAATATAGTATCTAAAAAGATTTTAGAAGAAGACATTACATGGGAGGATATGACCTCTGCTTGGGAGGATTCTAATTTTAACTGGAATGATGATTTAGCATTTAATCGATCACCTAACGGATTCGTCAGATTGTTGAAATTTTTCGACAACTCTCTCTTTAAACAAATAAAAGATTTTCTTCCTGCAAGAACTGTTACTGCTACAGGGTTAATAATTGAACCTCACGTACTTAATAGAAGTAAAATAACTGCTCCATCTGTGTCATTTACTAATGACATATACTCTAGTAGTATATCCATATCTACCGTAACAGGAAGTGATGGAGGATCATTTCCATATGCTGCAAAACAGACATATACAACTGACTATTCATCATCAATAGTATCTCCCTTAGGTAGAGTAAAGAGAGATGTTACAGGAGAAGAGGTAAGAATAACTGGAGAGTATAGTGGGTCTTTTTTAATAGTTCAAGACGGTGAATTAAATAAAAGTAATAACTTAAAAAAATCAGCACAGCCGTTAATTACAATGGACCTGACTGCTTTGTTTCAATCTGATCCTATTCCACCTTCTTGTACAATCTCTCTACAAGCAGAATATTTAGGAGACTATTATAGAATACTCTCAGCAGGAACTGGTTCAGGAGACATAAGCCAAACTTATCCTTCAGCAATCGGAGCTACTGGTAGTTTAGGATTAGTACATGATTATGATACTTTTGAATTCTTTACTCTACAAGCTACAGCTACTTATCCATATACCTTTGACGGTTGGTATACAGGCTCTTCAGGAGCAGGAAGCTTAATAACAACATCTAGTACTCTGACTGTAGATAGGTTAGACGAATCAGTTCACGGTAATGTATACTATGCTAGATTTAATTAAAATAATATAATATGCCTACTATAGACGAATTTAAAAATCTCAACCCATCTGCTTTTTCTAATTATGGAGCAGATAAAGGTAATATTAATTTACTTATATCTAGTAGTGTATCAGCATCTATTAATATACCTCCTTATATATTGAAGGGTATGTCAGTACCTTTAAAGTCAATAGAAGGAACAGCTATAGGAAATGCTTTAAAAGAAGTAGATAAACTTACTTTTGACTATGCCGGTTCTACTTATACTACTACAATAGTAAATAGAACAAACCGAGGTACTCACTTTTATATAACTGTTCAAGATTTACAACTAAATGCAACTGCCTCTGAAGACTCTGCAGGTAATCCTAGAGAGCTATCCTCGGAGTTAGTATTTACTCCTTTTCTAACTAATAACTTCTTTAATAGTGATAATAATCCTAGACAAGGAAACTCTGATGCACTTAAGTTAAACTCTGTTGCTATGGTTGTAGATAGAAACTCTAGTCAGTTTATACCTACTAATCTAGACGCTATAACAAGTTTAACAGCACAACCGGCACAGATACAAGACTGTTCATATACTAAAGCAGGTATTATAAATGCAAGGTATGAAGGAAGTAAAACAACTAGTGGGAGCATAGCAGGAAACGATCCAGCATTAGGATTAGTAGTTTTTGAAGCTAGTATACACCCAACTGATGCAGATACAACTACTATTAGAAACATAGCTAACAGAGACGTAGTTGAGGTGAGATTTAACAGTAAAAGAATTGCAACTGGAAGTAGTTTCGAATTTCAACAATTTCCTTCTAGTTCTAATATACTGTTTAAAGAAGAAGGAAAGGCTATCGTCAGAGTACCAGACGTTAAAGTCTATTCGATACAAAAAGACGAAGTATATCTTGCAGACGAAAATGGTATCGTAACAAGTATACTATAAAACAATTTTTTCATATATTTATATAAAATAGAGTATAACATGGGATATTTAGATAATTCAGTTGTAACAGTAGACGCAATCCTTACTAAGAAAGGTAGAGAGCTACTAGCTAAGGGCGATGGCTCTTTTAAGATCACTCAATTTGCCTTAGCAGATGATGAGATCGACTATACCTTATACAATCCAGAACATCCATCCGGGTCTGCTCTCTATGGAGAAGCTATAGAAAATCTACCTTTAGTAGAAGCATTTCCAGATGAGAATCAAATAATGAAGTATAAACTCACAACCCTACCTAGAGGTACCTCAAAACTACCAGTACTAGACTTAGGGTTTGCATCTATTTCACTTAAGCAAGGAGCTTCAGTAGCGATTACTCCTCAAACTCTTAATTACTTAGGAGCTACTTCTTTGTTTGAATCTTCTGGATATACAGCAACTCTTGCTGATGTGAGGGTACTAAACTCTTTTACTGGAGTAGGGGTTAACACAGACGAGGCTGAATCATTGAATACAGCTACTACGATTGGTACAAACGTATCTAAGACTGTAATCGGTACTTCCATTAACCTTACTGCAACATCAGTAAACACTTTATTCGGTACTAGAACACAACTCAGAACTACTGTAACAGTAATAGGTAGAGATTCTGGAGCTAGACTTACAATACCCGTAACAATTACTAAATCTAACTAATTATGTCATATAAAAGATTTGATCCTGAAGACGTAGTAGTAAGTGCTGAATCGATTACCTCCCCTATATGGTCAGGAGATTCCACTACATTGACTACTTTCTTTACATCATCAACCCAAACTGGAGGTGCCTCCGGAGATTATTATTACGATATCTACCAAACAGCTTCTAATCTAACTGGAGCAAGAGTTCAATTTAGCGTAGCATATGCTGACAAACTAGGATCTGGGTCTCTTCTTTTTAACTCTAACGTACAAGGTAAAGCTCCTTCTTCAACTGTGTTTGGACAATACAGAAATTTAGTTTTAGGAGATGAAAATACAGACTTTACTTTTGGCGAAGTAAACTCAGACTATTTTTACGCTATAAATGTAGACAGAGCTAGGTATAAAGAAAAAATCTTACCAGGTACTTTAGATCTTAAACTTAATATATCTGGTAGTACAAACGTATTAAGACTTACCGACAACAGTAAAGTAGTTAGTACTACTTCATTTACTGATTCAGGAAGAGTCTTTGAACTTATAACGGGTTCTATAGGTACATTAGCTACTGGTAAAGTACAATCAAACGGATATACAGCTAACTCAGGTTCATACGGTAAACTACTACCAGACATTGGAGTTCTTTTAATTAACGGAAATGCATTAGCAGCACCTGTCGCCAGTGGAGGATTAGCTTTTACTAGTAGTAGAGGTAATAATGCTCTTGGTAATAATAACCTAGCTAGTTTTTACGAACTGTTAAACTACGGAAGTAGTTTTAGATTACAGTCAGAAGAGACTATTTCATCTAACTTTATATTTGTTAGAGCTAGAAACTCAGAGTTTAACTACTCTACTAACCCATCTATTATAACAGGTTCAGGTGAATTAATTCATAACGTAATGATTAATACCCCTCAATCTTATATGACAACCGTTGGTTTATATAACGACAATAATGATCTTTTAGCAGTTGCTAAACTTTCTAGACCTTTATTAAAAGACTTTACTAAGGAATCGTTAATACGAATCAAACTTGATTATTAATGAATGAGCGCATTCAAACAACTCAATGCACAAGACGTCTTTGTAAAAGACTATTTAGCACGCAAACAATGGGATGTTAGCGGAAGCGCTACAGGTTCGTACAACATACACACACTAAGAGGACTAAGTAGTAGTATAGCTGCGTATACATACCCGCAAGATAAATACAAAGGACAGTATCAAAGCCTAGTATTCAATAGTGTCGACCACTTATTTTTTAGAGATAGTTTTTCTGATCAACAATATAGTGGTTCTAGAGAGTTAAACCTTCAATCAACATTATCTTTATCGGGTTCAAGAAGACTTCAGAACGAGGTAGCTATTATAAACATACCCAGAAAAGTATACGGAGTAGGTATAGAGCCTAAAACTTTTGTACTTAAACCAGAGGCCGAGGCAAGTGACTTTTACGCTTCAGATGGTTATTCAATAGATTCGTTTTCAGGAGATAATAGTTATTTTGAAAGACCACATTTTCAATACGGAAGTAATCCTATTAATACCGAAGACTATATTGTATCTGAAAGCTCCTACGTATCAGAGTCCTTAGAAGGAGAGTACGTTGATATAGATCAGGATCAACAGAGAATAGAAGTAGTTGATGACGGAGAAGGTAGATTAGTTATATCAGGAGCATTAGCTACTTTTACTAACCCTTTAAGAATTGTAGGAGATATAAACTACAATCAAGGTCTTATAATGATTACTGATCCAATTATTGCAAGGTACTACAGTACTTATAACAGGCACCACTTGCGATGGAAATCAAACCAACCTATTTATACATATAATGTATACTGTAGGATTAAAGATTCGGAAATGAATTTTACATTGAACCCTTCAGCAACAAGTGGTTCGAATGGAATTTTGCAAAATAATGTTACGGGCAGTAGTTTTAACCCGTATATTACATCAGTAGGCCTATATAATAGTTCTAACGAACTTTTAGCAGTTGCGAAAACTAATAGACCTATACCGAAGAGCGATAGTATAGAAACAACATTTGTAGTTAAATTAGATATATAATGCCATTAATAAATTTTAGAGCAGAAAAAGGACAAGCATTAACTTATGCTGAAATGGATTCAAATTTCGGAACCTTATTTTATTCAAGCTCATTACAAAATAACGGACAGACCTTAAGACTACATTATAGTGGTAGTACTGCTGCGAATGTAAATAGAACTCCTCATGACATCCCCTTGACTCAAGGTATCGGAACAGCAGGATCAGACATGAGAGTTGCATTCTTTACAGGTAGTTCAGCTCTTAGTTCTGTATCAGGATTCATAGTTAGCGGGAGTAAAGTAGGTATAAACCTAAATGAGTCTACTGATATTCCTATAACTTATCAATTAGAAGTCTCAGGAAGTATAAAAGCATCTGGAACAGTTATACAGGGTTCAGATGAAAGACTAAAAGAGAATATAGAACCAATACCTTTTGCGTTAGATAAAGTTAAAGACTTAAGAGGAGTAAATTATAACCTTATAGGTAACTCTGAATTGCAAGCAGGATTTATAGCTCAGGAACTACAAGAAGTAATACCTGAAGTTGTTTCTGAAGATAAAAATGGCTATCTTGGTGTAAACTATAGTGGAGTTGTTCCTTACCTAGTCGAGGCTATAAAAGAATTAAAAGAAGAAATAAAGGAACTTAAAAGTAGATCATAATGGCAATTACATTAAGAGGAGATAAAGGAGCAGCATTAACTCATGCGGAGCTAGATACTAACTTTAGAGAGTTTTATTACTCTGCTTCACACTCAGACTTCAGTATTACATTATTTAAATCAAAGTCACTTGAGGACTCATTCACTGTACCTGTTAATGTAGGTAAAGGTCCTGCGCTATCTATACAAATTAAATCAGGAAGTGCTCTGACAGGATCAGAAGCTACAGTAACTGGTTCTTCAAACTTTACATACGATTTCGGTACTGATGTACTTAGGATTACAGGTTCGCAAAATATTACTGGTAACCTTACGGTAGGAGGAGTAGTAACAGCTGAAAGATTTCATTCAGAGGTAGTATCATCATCTATTATATTTGAATCAGGATCTACTAAATTTGGTGATTCAGCAGACGATACTCACGTGTTTACTGGAAGCATGCTTGTTATAGGTACCGTAGATGTTAGTACTTCTATTACAGGATCAGATATAAAATTAGATGACTGGAATTCAGTTTCAGGATCTTTATCAGGCCATAATACTAGAATAACTACTCTAGAATCTAGCGGTATTATTTCAAGTAGTACTCAGATAGCAGGTTTAGGAGCAGGTATCTTATCATCATCCTTAGGTATAGCTAATCTAGGAGCAGGAATCTTATCATCGTCAGCTCAAATTGCAGCTGAAATATCCGGTTCGTTTACTTTATCGAATACACAAATACAGTCTTTAGGAGCAGGGATAGTTTCTCAATCAACTCAAGCTGTTGCCTTATTAGAGAATCAAAACGTAAACCTAGGCATAGTATCAGCCTCAACACTTTATACCCAAATTATTAGCTCATCAGTAGTATTTTCTTCTGGTTCTAACATATTTGGTGACCAGTCTACAGATACACATCAATTTACAGGCTCAGTTAGCCTAGGCAATAATCTAGCTATACCCGGTTTCGCCGACGTATCGTCTTCACTTGCATCAGCTGTTACTTCAGGAATAAACAATTTATCTGAGGACCCTACTCCTGAATTAGCAGGAGCATTGGATTTGAGATCTTACAACATTACTGATACACTTGGAACAGGAGTAATATCTGGGAGTGTAGGAATAAACGTGACTAAAGATATCTCAGGTAGTTTATTAAATATAAACGGTACAGGTACTTCTAAATTTACAAGTCACTTACAGGCTCACTGTTTAGGTATAGGTACTTCACCGTCTGGTGCTACTGGTCAAATAAATGCAACTAAAGGAGTATTCTCGGGAGATGTAGAAGCTGCCTCTGGTTCATTTTCAAGTAATGTAATCGCACTGACTATAAAATCAAACGGTTTAATTTCTGGTTCAAGTCTTAATATTAATGGAGCAATGACCGGGAGTACTTTACTAGTTAACGGAACCGTTAATGCAACAGGAGACATTACTGCATTCTATTCATCAGATGAAAGACTAAAAGATAATATTACTCCTATAGAAGGAGCATTAGAAAAAATTAATCAAATAGGAGGATATGGATTTGATTGGAATGATAATTCTGAGCATAGCGGTCACGATGTTGGTGTTATTGCTCAAGAGATCGAAAAAGTGCTGCCAGAAGTAGTAGTTGATAGAGATAATGGATACAAGGCAGTACGTTATGATAAAATCGTCGCGTTATTGATACAAGCTGTAAAAGAGCAGCAGTTGCAAATAGATGAGCTGAAGTCAAAGCTCTAGCGACAGAAACCAACTAATATGGATATGACACTACCTTCCTGGACATACCAGGGTAGGATCTTCAACGATATATCAGACTTCCCAGAAGGGACTTACGGATTCATTTATGAAGTATTTCATAAACCTACCGGTTTGAAGTACCTTGGTAAGAAAGTATTGTTTTTTGAACGAAACAAAAGATTAGGAAAAAAAGCTCTAGAAGCTTTGAGAGAAGAAAGAAAAGCAAATGGTATCGGAGGACGAACTCCTCTTAAACAGAAGATCATTACCGAATCTGATTGGAAAGATTATTATGGATCTCATCCAAAGATTAAACAACTTGTAAAAGATTCAGATGACCTAAGAAGGGATTTTGAAAAGAAAATATTAGATTTAGTACCTAGCAAAAAGCTTCTCACCTATTATGAATGTAAACACCTATTTATAAATGACGTCCTTGAGACATATAGTCATCAGTATATAAATGATAATATCTTAGGGAAGTTTTATAGAAAAGATTTTAACAATGATTAGAATAAAAGAACTTATTGGATTTCCATCCCTACAGTACCATGTAGACAATGGTCTAACCTTACATGAGAATGTCTACCGTTATAACTCTGAAGCCTTTATACAACTATTTGCTGAAGCAAGAGACGCTTGGAGAGACGGGTATATTACGTTAAACGAAGAGGACGAAAAGCTTCTAGAGACAACTGATATAGGAGAGTACGGAGATTACAATGGAATGAAAGTTCCTTTAGACTTACCAATGGTATCAGCAGGAAAAGCAAATCCACTATTTGAAATAGGCTGCATGATTGATGAAATGATCGAAAACGAGGATACGATTGACGAAGCTATGAGTATAGACGAAATGATCGATTACGATCTAGTCAAAGAGCTTGTCGAATCAATCGGCGGTACTATTAATATGGAGAACCTTAGAAAAGCTGTAGAGATTCAAAACGAAACTTTTGATTACTCAGGCTTTGATATGCTAAAAGCTTCAGTTGATTATATGAATGAAGCAGAGTACCAAGGTAAAAAAGTAGCACTTAACAAACCCAAGCGTGGAGGATCTAAAAAGTTCTACGTTTATGTTAAGTCTAAGAAAGGTAACGTTAAAAAGGTATCATTTGGTGATACTGGATTATCAGTTAAGTTGAAACAAAGAGGAGCTAGAGCATCTTTCGCAGCTCGTCATAAGTGTTCAACAAAGAAAGATAAAACAAAAGCAGGTTATTGGTCTTGTAATATAGGCCGTTATTGGAAATCACTAGGTGGCGGATCAAACTTCTCAGGTTACTGGTAAACCATATTCTGAAAAAAAAGAAGACGGTTATATAATAAGAGAGTTCTCTAATGATACTCCCTCATTTGAATTAGTATGGCATAGAGACAAAGAAGATCGTATAGTACAAGCTGCACACGATACTGATTGGCAATTCCAGTTAGATAATGAGGTTCCCCAAAGATTATCGAAAAACAAACTATTTATACCCAAAGAGACATATCACCGATTAATAAAAGGAACAGGTGATTTAGTTGTAAAGATATGGCAAAAGGATTAACTTTAGGTAACTACGTAGGTGGTACTAAAAAAAAGAGACCCGGCATACATGCTAAGTCAAAAACATCTAAGTTAAAAGGTAGTAGAAACTATCGAAAAGCTTATAAAGGACAAGGAAAATGAAACTATCTAATATCATACTCGAAGATTTTACAAAGTTTAAAGCTGAAGCTAATGAACTTGAAAACGAACTTAAAGATGCTTATAACAGAGATGACATAGATGTTACTATCGGTCAGTACCATGATAGAGATAGAGGTTACGGCAAAGTTTCTTTTCGTACGAGAGATGAACTTGCCCCTTCTGAATGGAACAATATCAAAAACTTTATTGAAGCAAAAGGCTACGAAATAACTTCTCAGTCTAATTATGCGGATGATGATGGCGATAGATATTTCTACCCTACAATTAAATTTGAATACGACATATAATGAAGCTATCAAAAGTTATTTTAGAAGATAAAAAAGTTGTTCACAGAAGTGAGCTAGCGTTAACTAAAGAAGACGTAAGAAAACTTACTGTAAACATATCTGATAAGTTAGAATCTTATCTCGATGTAGGTAATAGAGAACTACTTGAATCTTCAATCTCAGCAGCTATTAAAGAACTTTTAGTAGAATAGTTGCTTAGTTAATAATTTATTCTTATCTTATCCTATAGATACGGACGAATTATATGGACTACACTTTCCTTTTAGGATCCATTGAAAACATATTGGGCAAAAGTAATAAGAGAGCTAGAGATAATTATGCTTTTCACTGTCCTTTTTGTAATCATCGAAAACCTAAGTTAGAAATCAATATGCATACCAACGAAGAAGGCAAGAACTTCTGGGAATGTTGGGTATGTCAAACAAGGGGACAGTCAATAAGGTCTCTACTCAGACAACTTAATACACCAAGAGATCAAGCTTCTGAAATTTTAAAATACCTTCCTAAAGGAACTAACATTGAATATAAGCAGCTATCTATAATAGAACTACCTAAAGAGTTTAAACCTCTAATAGCTGCTACTAGCACCTCTGTTATAGCAAATACAATAAAAAAATATTTATATGCGAGAGGACTTACCGACGTCGATTTTATTAAATACAATATTGGATACTGCACAAGTGGAGAATATGGAGGACGAGTTGTTATACCAAGTTATAATGGATCCAATCAACTCAACTACTTTGTTGCAAGAACTTACGATGGCAACTATTTTAAATATAAAAACCCTGAAGCATCAAAAGACATAATATTTTTTGAAAACTTAATTAATTGGAATGTTCCTATTATATTATGTGAAGGAGTATTTGATGCAATGGCTATCAAAAGAAATGCTATACCGATACTAGGTAAAAGTATATCTACCTCATTATATAGAAAAATTATTACAAGCAAAGTAAAAGATATATACGTAGCTCTCGACGACGATGCTAAAGATAGAGCATTGGAAATAGGAGAGAAATTTCTTAACCAAGGTAAAAGAGTATTCCTGGTAAACTTAATTGATAAAGATCCATCCGAAATGGGTTTTAAAGCTTTTACCGAATATATTCAATCTGCAGAAGAGTTAGACCTTAGTGGTATAATGATGCATAAACTAGATTTATAATGAATAATATTTTAGTTATAGCAAAAGGTAGTGACTATATAGATACACTTCTACTTAATTATAAATTTTTAGAAGGAAAAGCAAATATTACAGTATATACTGACAATGTAAACAAGGTTAGAAAACAAATTACATCTGCTGATGTTAGAGAGTATAAATCTAAGACATTTAAATATTTTGACAAATATCTATTAACTAATCAACTTGTAAAAGAAAAACAAGAACCAGTTATGTATATAGATGTAGGAAGAATAACAGATAAATATTACCTAACTTTAATTAACTTTAACCCTAATGAAATAAAAAATATTTTTACAAACAGTAACTGGGAAGGAATAAACTCAGCTAAAGAGTTATATAATTTCGATAGTCCGTATACTGAGTATGGATATTATAATAATATCTTAGAGTATTTCGAATCGAATAAAGTAAACTTAAATAAAGTTGTACCCCTTCTAGAAAGAGTATTTATTTTACCCTATAAAGACTCTACTGATAAAGTAATAAATGAACTAGAAAATCTGAGAACGATATTTGAATCTAACAGTACCAATAAACAAAACGTATACGCAGGAGTAGGAAATGGAGAAGGTTTAGCATTAGGATATGCACTAGTAAAGACTGATACAAAGAGTTTTTTTTTAAGAGACATACCTATCCAACCTACAAGTATAATTTAAATTATGATTAAACAAGGAATGAATATTCTCGAACAAAACGAGAAGAAGAGATTAGACTTTAACCCTGAATTAAAGCAAATTAATTTTTTAGACCGTAGAGTCTATAAGAGAGGCGAAGGAGTATACTACCCGTCCGTAACTACAATACTCCAATATATGCCCAAGAATAAGTTCTTCGAAACATGGATGAAGGACGTTGGGCATAACGCCGATCTTATCATGAGAAAAGCAGGTAAGGAAGGCACTCAGGTACATGAAGCAGCTGAAAAATTAGTTGAAGGAGAAGAGATATCCTGGATGGACGACTACGGTAGAGCAAAATACTCTCAGTTAGTATGGGAAATGATTTTAAAGTTTGCTGACTTTTGGAAAACTCACAAACCAGAATTGATATCCTCAGAACAGTTCGTATGGTCCGACGAACATAAGTTTGCAGGAACGGCTGATATAGTATGCAAGATGAACGGAGAAGTGTGGCTAATAGATATTAAAACGTCTAACAGCATACATAAGTCTTATGATCTACAGCTGGCATCTTATGCCAAAGGACTTGAAGAGAGTAGAGGAGTAAAAATTGAACGTACAGGTATACTTTGGCTCAAGGCTCAGTCAAGAGGCCCGTCTAAGCAAAAGAAAGTTATTCAAGGTAAAGGATGGAAACTTTTACAGATAGATGAGATAGAAAAGAACTTTGAATTATTCCAGCTTATATACAAATTGTACGAATTAGAAAATCCAAATACTGAACCAGTATATAATTCGTATCCAACTACATTAAAGTTATAGCTATTTATTAATATGGTAAAAAGTTTGAAATATGCAATTATTTTCTTATCTTTATATAGTTGTGGGTCGTATACCCTCTCTACAAATAAAGGTTATGAAGTTAAAAGCATACTTGCAGTTACAGAAGTCGGAGACACTATCGCTGTACCCTACAGACAGTTTGTCAAATATAGAGACACTCAATTTGTTAGATACCAGCATAATAATAGCTGGTACTGGAACAACTGGAGATACAACGACCCTTACTTCTGGAATTCATACTACTATTGGAACCAATTTGGATATTGGAACAACTATGATAGGAGGCATCGTTACTATAGGAATACTCCTCGGTCATATGTTAGACCGAAAGTTCAACCGAAAGTCCGACCAAAACCAAAACCAAATCGAATAAGAATAAACCAAGGAAGAAGAAATGAAACTATCAACACTAATCCTAGAGAAACGCGACCGACCCAAGCTGGTAGTGATGGCAGGAGGGGGAGGAACAGGCAAGTCGTACCTACTCAACCAACTCGATCTAGGGTCACTCCACCAAGTCAACCCAGACAAGTACGTGGAGGATCCAGACAGTCCGGCATACAACAAACTCAGTCCAGGGGTAGCTCTAGCCAACAAGGAAGCAGAGGCTCTAGCAGACGACAAAACTAGCTTTGTTTGGGACACTACTGCATCCAATCCTGAGAAGATTAAACTCTTTCTAAAGAAAGGATATGATGTATATATGGTTATGGTATATACTCATCCTGTAATAGCTTATCTTTCTAATGCTAAACGTAAAAGACAAATACCTTCTACAGCTGTATTTTCTACTTGGAGAAATGTATACAACTTAATTGATAAATACAATACTATGCTTAAAGGTAACTTATCAATTTTTGTAAATACTAGAGGAGGAGAGTATGACAAGTATGTTGAAGAGTTTAACACTGCAGCAAAAAATGGAGCATCAGGTATATCCGATTACCTGGAAAATCTTAATAAGAAAGAAAACATAGGAGGATCATCTTTTAGGGATCCTTATAAAATGTCAGACCAAGAAGAACAGGAATTTTACAATGCTGTCAAAGGTATAGATTACAATAAAGAAGACTATAGTGAGGATAGAGCACTGAAAAAATACTTTACTGATTGGTATAGAAAAAAAGGTGAAGGACCAGGTGAGGATAAAATTAAGCAAAGGTTAGCTTCTCACAGAGCAGAAAAAGAAAGAGGTAAAGAGAGACATAAACTAGCTTTAAATGATATTGCCGATATGTTATTTGACCCTTTATTTCAAGCAAAACTTAATCACTCCACCCCTCCAGAAATAGATAAAAGAGTTCAAAATTTCTTATCATAATGGCAGTAGCATTATATCCAGGAGCATTTAAACCACCTCATAGAGGTCATTTTGAAGTAGTAAAAAGACTTCTCAAAGGAACTCATGACGGTAAACCCTATACTTTAGATAACTATAAAGACGTAGGCTCTAGTGCACTGAATGAAGTAAAAGCAGAAGCTATAACTAAAGTAATTGTTTTTATAGGAGGTAAAGATAGAAACGGTATATCACCTGAAGACTCTAAAAGAATATGGGAGATATATAAAAAATATTTAAAAAATATAGAAATTTATTCTGAGGCTCCTAATCCTATGCAAAATGCTTCTGCTTATGCAAAGAAGAGACCGGAACAAGATTTTTATGCTATTACCGGTATAAGATCAGAAGAGGATATAGTTGACCTTAGAAGATTATCTTCTTTTAAAAATAGAGAAAACGTTGAAGGATTAATGATGTCCGGTGTAGATACGGCTAGAGCATCTGATTTACGTAAATACCTTTTGTCAGGTAATGATAGTAAAGCATTAGAATTCATTCCAGACATATCTAAAGAAGATAAAAAAGTAGTTCTTTCTATTATGAAAGACGCAATAGTTAGCGAATCAATAGAGAAAACTGTAACTGATATGTTTACTGAAAATTCAGGTGGTATGCCAGCTAAGTCTACTAGTGCTATTAAGTCTAAAGATAGACAGTCTTTAAAGTACCTTTACGACTACCTTAAAAACCTAGTACCTGATTCCTATGCAGTGGAATTTAAACATGACTTTATAAAGATATACTCAGTAGATAAATCAAAAGCATATAACCTTACCCCCTATATGGCTTCTTTGATAGAGTATATGATAGATGAAGGAATGAAAATTACTCCTCTACCTGAAATAAAAATTAAAAAAGACTTAGTAGAATCGCAGGACTTTTTTGGAAGAACTGCTTACTATGATCCTAATGTAAAAGAAATAGTTCTTTATACAGAAGGTAGACACCCAAAAGATATTCTAAGATCTTTTTCTCATGAAATGGTTCATCATATGCAAAACCTAGAAAACAGAATGGGTGTAATTAGAACATCAAATACAAACGAATCAGAAGATCTTCTTGAATTAGAAAAAGAAGCATATCTTACTGGCAACATTACTTTCCGAAATTGGGAAGATAAAATAAAAAACGGTTATGAAAAATCTTAATGAATTACTTGGTAATGGGTACCCTCTTATGGAAGAAAAACCTAAACCTAAATATAAAATATATTGTGACATGGATGGAGTTCTTACTGACTTTGAAAGCAGGTTTGAACACTACTCAGGTATGCACCCTCAGGAATATGAAAAAGCTAAAGGACTAGCAGCATTTTGGAACCTAATAGATGTAGAAGTAGGAGTAAAATTCTGGATAGGAATGCCTTGGATGCCTCAAGGACAGCAGCTTTGGAACTTTATAAAACCTTATCAACCAGACTTGTTAACATCTCCTTCAAGAGATAACAATTCTCGACTCGGTAAAAACTTATGGGTTAAGAATAATTTAAATCCAAAACCAAAAGTTATATTTGCATACTCTAAGGATAAGCAGAGATACGCAAATGAAAACAGTATATTAATAGACGATAAAAAGTCGAACATAAATGAATGGGCATCTAAAGGCGGTATAGCTATCAGATGTAAAGACGGAGACGTTAATCACGTTATAGATAAATTAAAAGAGCTGGGTTATGAATGAATCTAAACTTAAAAAAGAGTTTAAAGAAAGTGATGTACAGAGAGTAAGAAACATAGTAAATAAAGATTTTAGCTCTAAAACAAAAAATCAAACAGGATATCAGAAAAAATATTTAACTCACTCAGAAGGTGATGTTTGGGAAGAGTCAGGTAAAACATGGACCATAAAAAATGGTTTAAAGCAAAACGTTACTAAGTTAGATAACTTTAAAAAATCTATACGTATACCTTTAGTATGTCCTAAATGCGGAGGTTCAATGAAACACCATTTAGCTAAAAAAATGTATAAGATTCACGGCTTTTGCTTTGACTGCACTATTAATATGGAAGCTGAACTTAGAAAGGCTGGATTATACGAATCTTACGAGAAAAAAATGATGCAGGGCAATATGAAAACATTTGCTAAAGACATCGAACAGTGGGTTATGGACTATGTTTTTAGAGAAAATTCTTTTGTAACCGAACAAGGAGATATTGAAGATTGGAAGTCTAATTCTAAACATGACGAGAAAATTTTAAATAATCTTAAAAGTTATTTAGGGCACCTTAAGGAACATATCTCTTAGTATATTTATATAAAAATACACTAATGACTCAAAAAGAACTACTAGAATCAGTTTTAGCAGAAATAAAGCATGTTAAGACGCATATGCCTAACGGCGAGCTAAAACAGATGGCTAAGGATTTTGAAAAAGTCAAAGAAGACCTCACGGACCTAAAATTTACTTTACTTAACCCTGACAATGGTGTTATAGTAAATACCAATAAAAATACCGAAAGCAGAATATATCATGAATCTAGAGCTGAACTCTATGCTGATAATGTAAGTAAGCTTAATGAGCTTCAAAGTTGGAAAGCAGGAGTGAATAGAGCTTTGTGGATAATTTTCGGGATACTAGCATCAGTAATTATAAGAATGTTAATGGTGCATTCAGATACAGTTTGATAGATATGAAAAAATCACAATTAAGAGAAATATTTAAAGAGGTATTATCTGAAAAGAAAAGACCGGGACTTTGGGCTAATATTAGAGCTAAAAAGGCAAGAGGTGAAAAACCTGCTCATAAAAATTCTAATGCACATAAAGATGCAGTTAAGGCTGGTAAGAAGATTAACAAAGAAGAAGCTACTATTGATAAATATATAACAGTTATTAGTGTTATAGACGGTAAACGTAATCTGGATAATGACCAGATAAAAATGATCTTCCAAGGTGATGTTCATGGTACATTTTATATTTACACCAATGAAGAAGGTGAATACGAAAACGAAAAGAAGGTTACTAAAGCAGAAGCATTAGAATACATAAAGTACTATAACGCTAGATTAAAAAGAGACTCTGAAACTGAAGAACGTTTAGGAGCAAAACTAGGAGTATTAGGAATAGAATCTGAACTTAGATTTAACCACGGAGAGATATCAGGTGATCCTACTGTATTTTCTTTAAATGAAGGCCCCGGTAAAGATTATTTAGATAAAGCTGCTAGAGCATATTTTCAAGCTAAAGATTTTGAAGATGCTAAACCTAAACCTAATCCTAACGATGTAGCAGCTTACATAGGTGAAGCTGAAACAGATGAGATAGATGAACATGTATTAAAAGATTTCATCGAAAAAAACAACTACAAGGAAGTTCAAGTAGCTGAATACCAGTTTGATGAAAACAAATATGACTTCAGTAAAAAAGCAGGAGCAGGAGAGTATGATAGTTCTATCATTATATTTAAAGTAGTAGACAAATCAGGTAAACATATTCTAATACCTGGTGATAGCGGTAAAAAATCTTACCCGTATTTATCCACTACAGATAGAGGTATTCTTGGAGACACATATCCTCTACTTGAAGCAGAACATGTAAAAATACTTAAAAGTATAGCTGATATTTTTCAACCAACTGATGTTTATGAAAACTACGCTGACGGTAAAGTAAAAGAAGTATTTACCCCTTCTCCCCTACAGAATTTAGTAAACGATTACTTGTTTTTAATTACTATGAATTTTACGCACATAGAAAAAACAGGTAAAACACCGAAAGACGTTGATGCATTAACACAAATGATTAGACATACTAAATCTGATGTAAGCAAATTAAAAGATTTATCTAAAGAACAACTAGAAAAAAATAGAAATAATATTCTTCAAAGAATTCATGATATGTTAACTTATATCATATCTCGTATGAAAGCTCATATGAGACCTGAAGAATATGAAAAGAGAAGAGGTAGGTTGAATAAGCTTTTAACCTTATATAAAGATGCAGCAAGCGTAAAAGAAAACTACGCCGACGGTAAAGTAAAAGGAAAATCAAAACCCGGTAGAGTAAAAAAATCAGGAGCATCATGTAAAGGTTCTGTTTCCTCTCTAAGAGCTAAAGCTAAAAAATACGGAGGAGAAAAAGGTAAGATGTACCATTGGTGTGCAAACATGAAAGGTGGACAAAAATAACAGTATACTTTTTGATTCTATTGATCAAGAGAACTTATTTAATCAATGGCATCCAGACGTTAAAAAATATACCTCAGACCTAGATACAAACTGTGCTTTGCAAGTAATTAAAACTACTGAAGAAAGTACTTTTAATATTTTAAAGTACAAAGAGGTTTTAAATCTTACTAATACTAGAGAGTGTAAAGAAATCTTAACTAGAATAGTAAAAGAAAAAGACACTACTAACTTTTTTAAAATACTAAAAGAAAGGGATAGTTTACACCCAAGGGACATAGAACGAGGTTATAGCGTTGAAGAAATATTTCAATTAACAGAAAAAGACAATTATCATCCTGTATTATTTTTAGAACTAAATAAAAAGTACTATATTATAGATGGTAGGACTAGATTTTACTGCTGTTTATTTTTGAACAAAGATGTAAAAGTAAGAATAATATCAGATACTAAGTTAAATGAAAAGTGTAAAGTATATAACCAAATGGAATATATCAAAGAGTTTTACGGTGCTTTACCTGTAATAAAACTTCCTATAAAAGAGACTGCAGAGCTTAAACATTTTAAGATGTTTTATGATCTTAAACAAGATTATGAAAAATTAGGAATTTTACATATTAAAAAAGAGGATTTGCTATTTAGGGAAACATTAGAAGTACCTAGGATAATGAGAGAATTTTTTACCTACTATAGAGATATTGCACCAGATGTAGTTCACATGCACCCTTTATATAATTCTATTATAAAAGTTATTCCTAAAATTGCAGGGCTATTAAAAGAGTACCTTAAAGAAGGTAATTTTAAAGAACCTTTATGTGTACACTGGAATCCTATATTTAGAAAATGGGATATACACCCAGGTTTTGGAAGACAGGTAGTTTTAGATTTATTTGATGAAAGAGAAACTTATGAATGTATAGCTTTTAACACAGGAGGACATAGAGTAGTTTTTCACAAAGAATTTGAGAACTATAATGAGCTTGAAGAACACTTTAAAGGACGTAACGTTCAATTTAGTGTATCTGCTAACCACGGCTCTTTAATCCCTCATGTTCACTTAAACGCAGAGAGAGATAAAATGCAAACGTTTTTCGCTAAAAATTACGAAGAAACTAAAAATTTCTTGCATAATCATAAAATTATTACTAATTTTAATTTTAATAGATGGACAGGGTATAAACAAGTAAATACCGATCAATATAGTAAAACAGTAAAATTATTCTTATCCGATCTATCAGAAAAGAACAGAATAAAAGCTACTTTACTAGCTTTGACTGGTGAAGAAGTAAATTATAAAAAGGGACTTATAAAAATAACCCATAAAAACATATCAGCTTTATGATATTTATATTAGGGATAGTTGATCTATTTATTTATATACCTATATAAACTGAATTAATATGACATTTAAAGATATTCAAGAACGTTTAACTAAGTGTGAACTTACTTTAGAAAAATTAAGAAATTCACCTCAATCTAACACCACTAATATAGACATCGCACAAACTACTAAAAAATTAGAGGTTTTAAAAGAGTCACTACAAAAGCAATTACTTGAAGCAGATAGTGGTACAGTAGCAACAGACGACGAAAAAAAAGCTGCTGATCTAGCTAAAAAAGGTGTAAATGTCAAACTTACCTCAGAAATGAAACCAGGAGATGAAGAATCTCAAGAACACGAACGTATGAAAAGATTAACTCCAAAAGACCAAGAAACTATTGCTAAAATACATGCATTAATGAGAAATGCTAATAAAATGGAAGGTGAAGACGATGATGAGTTATCACCAGAAGAGTTAGCAAATAAACATGCTGGTTCTCCAATGCATCAACCTCCAGGTATGGAAGAAGAAGAGCTACCAGTAGAGCTTCCTCAAGCAGACGAAGTACCAGAAGAACCTGAAGCAGAAGGAGATCTTGACGTAGGTCATCAAGATGATGAGCCTGACATGCTTAAAAATGATGTATATGACATTGCAGTTTATGCTGCTAAACTTTACAAGCAGTTAGATAAGTATGATAAGTCAGATGGAGAAGTAGATTTCCCACATTGGTGGCAAGGTAAGATTATTAAAGCAAGAGAGTTTATCTCAGCAGCACAACATTATTTAGAAGCAGAAGAAAAGCAACCAGCATTAGATCAATTAGCTTTAGAAGAAGGAGTAATAGACGAAGGTAGATCTTTATCAGATATACAAGCTGATCTTAAAAAAGTAAAAGCACTTGCTCCATCAATGAATAAATTACCTCAAGATGACCCTAAAAGAAAAGGATTTATTGCTAAGGTAAAAAAATTAAATCAAGAAAAGAAAGATCATGAGGCTAAGATGCACAGTAAAGTTGCTAAAACTGGAGCAGATCAAGAAGTAAGTGATACAGATGAAGCTCAAGCAACTGGATTCGGTACCGGACAAGGTCGTAGTAAAACTATATCTAAAGGTAAAGAAAGCAATCCAGACTTAAAAGCTACATTAAAAACAAAAGAACCTAAGAAGCCTAAATATATTATGAAGAATGGTATACCTCATAAATTAGACGGTACACCTCTTAAAAGAGTAACTGAACTTAGAGGTTCAGGAGATGATATTATAGAAGTTATTAAAGCAATGGCAATGGAGATGGATGGAGATGAACTCGAAGCTGCTATGGAAGTAATGGAG
>Ga0233444_10000824_pt1 | contig 37882 bp, 55 predicted proteins | sample SI_124_October20_6_FD_182792 | JGI IMG/M metagenome (GOLD analysis project Ga0233444, IMG submission 182792) | Seawater microbial communities from Saanich Inlet, British Columbia, Canada - SI_124_October2016_10_MG | ecosystem: Environmental > Aquatic > Marine > Inlet | place: Canada: British... | reverse complement strand
ACAATGTGCCCCTAAAGGCGTACGCAGCGAAAGCGCGTACCGTTAAGGACGAAGCATATTGGGCTAGCATGGCTGCATTGGCTAACGCCGCACTGCCTGAGAGCGATGAAAGCATTGACGCTTGAGTTCCGATTATTCGGAACGATACGTCCCTCGTCACCAAAGTATTGGTGACACTAGAGAGTAAACATACTGAGGCGAAAGCCAATGACGTACCGTGTCATCCTACGTCGCAGACAACTACGCTCCACTAAGGTGGAGTACGAAGAACTTGTTGTCTACGCCGCAGTGGGCCTTGCCCATTGCTAAGAGGAGGACATGAGATAGTGCAACTCTCACTAGACGAAACCACATAACTGAGGCGAAAGCCAATGACGTGTGTTAGCACGGCCCAACAAGCAACGGAACCGGTAGATACTAAACAACCCTTGAGTTCGCTCATCGGAACATTTAGTATCCGCCTTGTGATTTATTTGATGACCTACTAATAGGACATCAAAACAATCACATTCCTACTTGTTGGGCCTAGACAGGCACGCTAGTGCCGTCTACGTATCAAAATAAGACGTGACTTTGGACTAGGCAGTGCCTACGTCCAAATTGTAACTACGTCCATACTAACGGCCTAACCATCTTTATCCATACTGGATAGCGATGGGGCCTTGACCATAACTGGTCATAGTATAGCCGTAGTTCCATCTTTGTACCTCCGCTGACTGCGGGCTGTCGCAAGCGACAACATGTACCTACGGTACATTGCCCTTGGCTTAAGTCGGTACAAAGAACACTCGCTGCTGAGCAGCGGTCACTGTCGCATCACTACTACACTTTCATCATGCTGATGGCAGTGTAGCAGCCGGACTTACCACATGTAAAAGTTCCTTCCCCAGCGGAAATCAACTTTAACATGCTACGATTAGCAGGCATGGTAACACCCTAGTGTTGGGACTCAATTTGCGGCCTCGCTGCACCGAGCCCAACACCCCAGTGTTACACGCACTATGCCAGCAAGATTGTTATGCAACATCTTGCTCTCGTGCTCATGCCCTGCCAATCTTGGTCCTAATGCGACCTGATTATGATACTAACTTCGCGTTCGCGTTTCTCGCGTTCGCGCAACACGCTAGCACTACGTGCTTCGTCACCAGAGAGAAAAAACACCGAGGCGAAAGCCAATGACGTAACCGTAACATATCCATTAACAGTAAGACGATTCTACGAATCGAGTATAACTCAGAGAGTCCTCTAACTGTGAATGGAATCTGTTACGGTTCTGTTAAAATTGACACGGAAGTGAGGGCTAGCCCATTTTGAACACCGCATATGCGGCTTGGGCGGAACAATTTTGCGATAGCGGTAACACGCTTGGTCGCTTAATCGCTCCCCTCGCTTTCACTAAGACCGATGCTTCTCACACTGTCACACGGAAACGTATGCTGCTTATCAGGACTCACTACAGAAAACATCTCATTCGAGATGTGTCCTTAGTAGCATACAACTTCCGTGAGACAGTGTACGAAGATTCGTCGAAGAGTCGTTACCTTAGAGTAACGAAGTCAAAATTGATAATAGACTATCTCTCACTAGAAGAGTACATAATCTGAGGCGTAAGCCGATGACGACACCCACCCTTAAGCCAAATAGGAAAAGATGTTGCCGTACCTACGGTACAGACATCTTTCCGGCTAAGGGGGAGGACGCAGCCCACTCAGGATTCTCCTGAGTAGACTTCTTAAGAGTACGCCAAGCGATGGCAATTGACTTAACGGTGGGTCTGGGTAAAACCAGAATTACCAAGGATGTCGCCATTCGACGATGGAGCACCTTAATAGAAAGCAATACTGCAGGACAAGCAGCAAACCCTCGTCCTTCCTGAGAAATCTGGAGGTCCTGAAAGTGCTGCACGAATCCCTGCAACACGACTACCAGAGTTTTCGAACTCTGGTGGTCTATATCGCGAGCACGCTCCCCCTGCTAGAGGCAGGGTGTAATGGCTCTTCACCAGATGAAACCAAATAATTGGAAAATTAAAGAGACGAGATGCTCTGCTACCGTATCGAGCGGCAAACGCTGTAAGTTAACGGTTGAAGCAGGCGACTATCTCTGTGAACATCATGCTATGGATTTACCGCACTTTGTGCAGAATCCAAACTACGTTGCGGGCCTGATGAAGGCTCGCTTCCCAAAGCGGCATCACCCTGCTTGTGATAGGAAAGGCCAGAACGACTGTTCTTGCCATACCTTCTCAAACGGGGCATTGGCTGTTATGTCCCTTCGTGAATCATTTACGAAGAGTCAACAGTTGAGTCCGCTTTATCGAAGGAAGAGAAGACTTGAGCACCGACTAAAGGTGAAGAAAATACGAGCCTACTACAATTCGATTACAGAAGCGGAACTATGGATGCCCAAAGATTCGGGCTTCCGTCAGTTCCGCTTTTTTTTATGGGATGACAAAAAAGAACGTATGGTAGTGCGTGTGGTGAAAGACAACTTTAGACACAAAAGGACTTTACTGAAGTGGCTAAGGAAGTTGGCACCGTTACACGTTTACTACACTACCTCGGCTTGGCTGAATCCGGAAGGAATCGGCCCAGACCCGAAAGGTAAGCATGGAAGAAGCAAAATGAAAAAGAAAGGATGGACCTTAAACCGATACCACGACACTATGTTGTATCAGGGTCTGTACTTTGATGTAGATTACGATAACGCAGACTACAACGAGGGCGCTCACATGTTGATGAAACTAAGTGAGAACCTCGACGAAGCAATCGCCAACACAGAAGGCAACCTGTACTTCGACCACCTGAAAGGTGACGAACTACGAGTCTTCAGTGGCGGCAAAGGATTCCACCTCGTAAGAGAGAATTGGAGTTCTACTGAAATGAACAAAGAAGCACAGAAAGAATACCAAGAAGTGTCCGCAAGCGAAGGCGGTAATCAGGCTTGGAGTAAAGAAGTTAAGTCGCAACTCATTACTGAGTTGAAGGAACTTGACTGCGAACTCTTACTGGACTGGGAAGTTACGATAGACCCTAGAAGGATTATTCGACTCCCCGGAACTGTTCATGGAAAGACACTTCGGGTATGTACTATCACATCGCCGGACGACTTCAAACTCGTTAACGGTAGATGGACCTACAACGCAAGTCCCCCTATTTAGGGACTACTAGATGAGCGAAGAATCATTAGAGAAATACGAAGGTATTATTGATGAAGATGGCTTGATTGACTACGACGGACTGTTGTATTTAATTGAACAGAAAAATAAACTGGAGAAACTCGAAGAGTTTCTCAATGAGGACTTACGAGCCTTTGTCAACAGTAACACATTTGACCACATATACCACGCAATTTCAAAATTGTGAAATGGTCTTACTAGATGAGCGGAAGTAATTCTGTAAACAATAGACTGAATAAGATTCTCGATGGACTCGAAGAAACTGAAATCAGCGTACACATCGTTAAAGGAAAGTGGTTAGACCTGTATGGTTGCCGCTTTTTGCCTCATTCAAACAGAATCGGTCAAGTGATTAAAATGCACAATGACTGGATTCCTGCTGGAGGACTTAACAAAGGTCTGTACCGAAGAAGGGTGAAAGCCGCTTCTGACTAGATGAACAAAATAAGTACAATGAGTACGATTGCTATTATGGTGTCGTCCATGTTCTTTGTCTCCTCTGGAGCAATTTACATGGAAGCCCAAGAAATGACTGCACAATACCATGGAAACATCACAATCAACGGAACGAGCCTTGAGAGTATTCTAATCGAATACGACTTCGGGCCGACCAACGATAGTGACTTCGATGGCTACCCTGATGCGGTAGACCCGTTTCCGAATGACCCCACCGAGTGGTGGGATGCTGACGGAGATGGATGGGGAGATAACAGGGATGCATATCCCTACAACTCTCTAGAGTGGCTTGACAGTGACGGAGACGGTCTAGGTAATAACCAAGACCTCTGCGACTATCATGCTGGCAATAATTCAGACTTTGACAACGACTATGTCGGGGACATTTGTGACCCTGACATAGATAACGATGGAGTAATAAACGAACTTGACAGACTTGTTTACGGTAACTTATCTGGCACATACTCGGTCTTTATGGGAGTGACTTCTCAAAATGACCGGAGTAACACAGATGAGCCGTACATGTATGTCAACTACAGCGGACAAAGCATCAAGACTAACTGGACCAGTGGATACCTAATCAACGCATCTGTTGACTTGGATATTCCTGACTCGATTAGTGACGGTCTCGTTATGAGTATCAGTGGATGGGAAAACGACTCTAGAGGGTCGACCCCAGACAACCCTGATGACCCGTACGGAGACTGCACGGTCTTGATGCCTATTTTGGACGAATGTACTGCGACTAAGATGAAAGTCTTAGTCATAAACGAAGAAGCACTTCTCAATGACCCCGCTACTCAATCTAGAGTGGCTGCGTGGGTCAATGCTGGAGTAGTCGAGGTGTCGGATGAGTCAGAATGGAGTCCTTTAATGAAGGAACTTCAGACTAACTTTGAAGAAGCCTTTGCTGACTACATTAATGTTGACGAAATAAAGTTTCAACTCACCAATTGGCTTATTAGCCTAATGATTGGATTTATTTGAGGAGAGACTTACTAGATGAGCGAACGAATACCGTTTGAAGAAATCACTGAGGACATGGTCCTCGAAGAGTATAGAAAACAATGCCAGCATCTAAGCCACGACTTCCAACACTTGGAAGTTAGAGCCATAGATAACTGGGAGAAAGTGACAATACAGTCATGGACTGCAGCGGATGGTCGAGTCGTCTATGAAGAAGTCGACGAGACTGAATACGACTCAGTGCGAGCCTACAAGTTTGTAATTGACTGCACCATATTAAGTGGCTGGCAAAGTCGATACGAACACTACCAACCAATGGGCTGGCTGTTTCACTTAACAGAGTGCACGGAAGAAGATGAAGAAGACCAACTTGGAAGTTTCCTTGGTCATCACATCGACGAAGGCGAGCACTGGGATTGATTCTACACTACTAGATGGATATACTAGGTATACTACTTACTGTATTAACATATGTTCTGATTGGATTTGGTTTCGCTGCAGGGTTCGCTCTGTGGCGTAAAGTGAGTTCCAAATGGAATAAAAAGAAAGGACGGGGCCGTACAAGACACGGCTACTGAGCCTACTAGATTAGTTCTAGCCGATAAAAAGGCTAGAAGCGAGCATTGCTGGACGCCTTGGGTATGACCGGGAAAGTTCATTAGTTGTGGCAATTAGTTTCCCCAAGAAACTAATTGCACTTTGTTGAAGCCATGGTATTGGTGGAGAAGAAGCAACTATGATGCGATGTAAGAGGTTAATCTATTCTAGTTGAATACTAGACGCTGCCTGTCGTTGTAATAGTAGCAGGACGTTAAGGAAATGGGAAAATCCTTTCAGGGCGACTACGGAAGGTCGCTTACCAGATGAGTAACGAAAGTGAAAATATATACGAAACGCAAACCGTGTACAAAAAGACCAGTACAGGCAAAATTCAGCAATGGAGAGCATGGGTTGAGACCACGGCGACAGGCTTTCTTTTGAAAGTCGAGTCCGGACAAACTGATGGCAAGTTAACTGAAACTGCCGGACAGGTAATTGATGAAGGTAAACAAAAGCGAACGGCACAGGAACAAGCAATCTTCGAGGCTAACTCGAAACTTAAGAAGAAACGCGATGAAGCATACTTCGATACAATCGAAGCGGCTAAAACGCAAGTTAAGTTGCTACCTATGCTAGCGCACTCGTTTACTAAGCGAAAGCACAACATCAACTACCCGGCAATCGTTCAAAGAAAGTTTGACGGTGTACGCTGCCTCGCTAGATTGAATAGCGACGGAACAGTGACACTAATGTCAAGAAAGGGAAAAGAATTTACTCACCTAAACCACATCAAGGCTGATGTCGCTGCTAACAACAGTGACACCAACTTGGTTCTGGATGGTGAACTTTATTCTGATACTCTTACTTTCCAAGAACTTGTCGGACTCGTGAAGCGCGTGACACTAAAGCCGGGAAACGATGAGCAAATGCTCGAAGTCTCCCTGCGTGTATACGACTGCGTTGAACTAAACAATGAGGCTGACTTTACAGACAGATACCTAACCATCACCAACCTAACGGAAGGTGCTGAGTATTTGTCACTTGTAGAGAATGTACGTGTGTCTACCGAATCGGAGATACACGCTGCACAGGCTCGATTTGTAGAAGAAGGTTATGAAGGTGCCATGGTTAGAAACCTAACCGGTGCCTACGCAATCGGAAAGCGAAGTGCGAATCTGCAGAAGGTTAAGACCTTCTTAGATGGGGAATACCCTATCGTCGGATTCACACAAGGCACTGGCGGAGAAACAGGTTGTGTCATTTGGGAGTGTTCTACTCCTGATGGACAAACCTTCCGAGTCAGACCAAGAGGAACACAAGAGGACCGTAAAGTCCTTTTCCAAAACGGAAGTGATTATGTCGGACAGCAACTAACTGTTCGATACCAAGAACTAACCGATGATGGCGTTCCTAGATTCCCAGTGGGAATCGCTATTCGTGACTACGAATGAGGCGAAAGCCAACTAGATGAGTAAAGACGAGTCAACAAAAAAAGAATTAGATGCCTTGGTTGGGAAAAAAGTGACTATATCGGTAAGTACTGCTGGATACGCCCGAAAGGGATTCTGGCCGCAAATGTCGATAGTAGGAACTTTAGAACAACACCCAGAGGAATCTAACGCTTTTAGGATAGTAAATAGCCAAGACAACTATTGCTATTTCTACACCGAAAATGTCTATTTGATTAGCCCGTTCGCGGGTGACCTTATGTGTATAAGTGTACAAATAGATACTCCAGCAGAAGCCCTTGAATGAGCAACTGCTACTAGAGACATTATCTGAGGCGAAAGCCAATGACGAAGCACGCTGCGCTATGACTAAACGTCAGGGTGCACTTGACGACTGCGGCAGCAATGCCTGACTTGTCTGCAGTATGGCTACCACGCCTAAATAGGCTATTCATAAAAACAGAAAATTACTGAAAAATCAGCAGTGCCTGTTACCCTTAGGCTTTTTTGCCCATTCGGGCAAGCCTGCCGGGTAATAATTTACTGCCTTTATTGAAGTGGTATCCAGACTGCCCCGTGCTAGACTGGTGTCTCACCAGAAGAAACTAAACTGAGACTAACGTCAATGACGTACTCGTCTCTCAGAAAAACACCAACGCTTACAACCAGACCGCTGGACGCAACGAACTACTAGCCCCTACGGCCGCATACGCTTACTGCGTAAGTTCAGTTACGCCCACGCGAGTCTGGTACGTCGCTAAGGTTAATTTTCTGATTGACTCGCAAAGATGCTACGCACTTTGATAGAATCGTACCGCAAACGCAAACGCGTTCTGCATGCGCATTCATCACGCTAACGCTTGCGATAACAAAGAGACGAAATAGTTCTTCACTAGAAGAAAAAACCAAACTGAGGAAACAATGACGTACTCAGTCTTAAAAATCCGCCGCACGGTATCCGGAACTCCGTCATCATGCTTAGTGAGCACGGCTTTACCGTGCGAACGAACAGCGATGCTGAGGATAGAATCTCTATGCGAGATTCCATCTGCTAGCAACTGACGAGTTATCCGGAATCCCTTTGTCGCGGATTTCTTTTCGCCTTCGGGTCTGGCTCTAACGACCAGACCTAGTAAGCCACGAAGAGATAGTTAGAATAACGAACTAAAGTTGCATTCGCAACAAACAAGGGATGCGCGAGCATCCTAGTTGTAAAAGAGCAATTACGCTGCGCTAGTTAAACTCACTCTATCGACTAAGATAGGGAGAGCCCAATAGACTTCGTGAAAAGCGATTACCATACAACCGATAGTCTGAGTGCTTCTGCACTACGGACTACGCCTTCGTTTGAATCCAAAGCCGTGGCGAGAAAAACTCTCGCAACGCCGACTTCCACAAAGATGTCCAATCCTACCCTAAAGCGTAGGTAGGTCTCGCCCGCTCAACGGAGCAGGAAGGGAAGAGGAACGAAGAAGAACGTAGACTATTCTCCAAGAGACTGGGGTGGGTTTTCTTCACCAGAGAAACTTAACTGAGGTAACTATGACGTTACCCACCCTTAGCGTTGATAGACCGCATTCGCGGACATCTCGCTGCCGACTGCGGTCCTACGGACTGCGTCTGCACGAAGGGGGCAAGGTTACAACGCCAATCGTGGGTCTAAAGTAGAACTTATGTTTCTTATTCTGGCTCAATGACAATAGGCTCTTCGTACCATACAAAGGGTTCGGAGAAGTAACATGCTTGCAGTAACACGTTTAGAAAATGTACTATGTGGTAATGGGTATCCAGTACCCAATAACGCCTCTGCTTATTACAGAACGGGTCTAGTACCGGGGTATGAACCCGGCCCACATACTACAACACAGGGGTGGAATCCAACAACATAATCTAGATTCCCAAAATCTATGTTTGACGAAGACTGGCTGCAATAGCAGCGCACGACTTTGTCCACTTAAGATTCTGTTCTACGATTCCAAACCCCATTTAGAAACGACAAAACTACAAGGCCCCTGAGCGCATACGCTTAGGTGGGTAAAATGGTTTCTCACCAGAGACAAAAGAAAACCGAGGTAACAATGACGTTACTCACCCTTGGGGTATCTAAGATAAACCAAGGGGACTTACAGCGATACCATCAATGGTGAGTGCTGGCCAAGGTACCTCAACTGGGGCTTCATGAACCGTGTTTAAGAAATAAAAGGAAGTACGCCGACGCAGTACAGCGAATAGAAATAAGTTGAAAAGACTTATGGCTACTCATTATGGACCATAGCACCGGGTGCTACGCTGGTTCTTACCACAGAGTGACCCTGTACGCTGTGGTCCACTTGGTTTCGATACGCTACGCTTAATCGAACCAAAGGACAACGCTAAGTCCCTAGCACGCACATGCGGCTAGGTGAGTATTCTAGCGTCTCACTAGAGAGAACTTAAACTGAGGCGAAAGCCTATGACGTTACCGCATCTTTACTTGACTTGTAAAAATCATTGGACTAGTCGTTGTCGCATACGCTGACAACAAGTTGTCCAACAGACTATCCACAATGACACCCAACTTCTCATACTGAGAAGTGGTGTGAACGAAGGGAACTGCACCTGCATCAACTACAGATGCGGATGAGTTAGTCATATCTTGAGATTCTGACATGCATTAACTTGCATTAAGATGTGAATAGAGAAATGTCAATACTGTCGACGAAACTAGTCATCAGGATGATATGAATTAACACAAAAAGTGTACATAAATGCATTTAACTGCTGAAATAGCAAACAAAAGTAAACCGAGCACATCCAGACGTTGAAAGCAGAGCCACAAATGTGACCTTTGTGAACGAATAAAGACGTTTCTTGGACAAATGATTTCTAAGAAAACCCAAGGAGCGCAAGGAGAGCACTGGCTGGCCGGGTTCAGATGCTCGCTCGCAACGCAATAGGTTCCGGCGACGGATACCCTAGGAATATGTTGCGAGCGATGGTAATAGAACTCTCACTAGATGACTGAAGAATATCAAGGAGCAAAGGTTGCTCCTCCATTCGATGGAACATGCCATCGCTGCGAGAAGAAGACTGACACATTTACTATGAGTTGGTTTACTACCGAATCCATTTGTATGGATTGTAGCGATGAAGAAAATAATCATCCTGACATCAAGAAGGCAAAGGCTGTTGAAACAGCCCATGTCAAGGCGGGTAACTACAATTATCCGGGGATAGGCTGGCCGGGGAAAGAAAAGAGAGTCATGTTGGACATATCTTCTCTATACCCTAGTACAGTTCTATCTTACCCTATAGATAAAGAATGATTTGCTCATGTTGTCAATAGTTCATATACTGTTGAAAATGTGAATACTAGATGAGTATCAAAACTGATATTGAGAAGGCGATTATCGCCGCATTCACCGAAGAAGATGCATTGTTTATGAGACCCTACGCCCTACCGGCGCAGGTCACAGAAGCAATTAGACGAGCCCGAAAAGAACTGAGTTCACTCAGTCCTGTTGAATGGGACAACATTGACCGACCCAGCCTAGACATTATGCTTGAATTCCACTTGGATGATGTGTTGGGTCACGGTGAAGAATCCGCCTTTACAGGGGGAGAGGAGTAATCCTCAACTAGATGAAAGTCAAAGAAGCAATAAGATATCTGAGTGAACTACCAGAAGACGAAGAAATCGTCATCGCTTGGTGGAGACAAGATTCGTTCGATTCACTCGAACCGCCATTAACGGATGAAGAGTGGAATGAATACATGTCCTACCTTGAAAAGTGGATGGACTGGTCAAGTGACCACGAATCAATCGGATGTATGCTTGAAGAAGCAAGAAAGACGCGCTGAGTGCGTCACTAGAATGGAGTATACAATTTATACTGATGGAAGTGCCCACGGGCACCTTGATGGAGATGGAGCAACAAAGAGCACACCCGCTGGGTGGGGCTTTGTTGTAGTCCAAGGACCGACAGGACTGAACCACGACAACGGAGAGGAATACCACCTCGACTATGGTAGAGTTATCACTGATACAGGACACCCGCTATATATCGGAGCCGAAATCGGAAGTAACAACACTGCTGAACTAAGTGCTATTTACCACGCACTTGAGTGGATTAAGTCTTCAGATGCAACAAGTGTCGCTATTTACAGCGACTCAAACTACGCACTGAACATGGTCTTTGGTAACTGGACACCTAACACAAACAAGATACTAATCGATACGATTAGTAAGTTTGCTAAGGAAGTTCAACGAAGCGTTACCATCTCCAATGCTCACATTAGAGCACATTCAGGTTTCAAATGGAACGAGGTTGCGGACCGCTTAGCGGACCGAGGCGCTCGTCGTTGAGCCACTAGATGAGACGAAGTTATGAATCCAGATTAAACTGGAAAAAACTTGGAATAAATCACGCTCATTTGAATACCAAAAGAGGTATCAAAGAGCATAATACCGATGGAAGGCCTAACATTGTCGTGGCAAAATATAACGGACGTTGTGTCCGATGCCAGACATGGATGCCTAAAGGAACAAAGATTGCCCACTATGGAAAGGGTACTGCTGTTCACTTAGAGTGTCTGCCGGAGGAAATACGAGAGTGGGCCCGAGAACAGGCTCAACTCAGTAGGGCCTGACATCACTAGATGCAATACAATGAGTATTACGGAAGTGCCTACAACTTTGAAGTAGGATATTTAGAAGGACTAAGATATGCAATGCTGATGCTTGCTCAATTCGCTGACCTAGATGATGTACGAACTCAACTCGGTGAGTTGATTCGTAACCAACTAGACTCGGTGAAAAAGGAACTTCCTGAAGAGTAATCTTCACTAGCGAAAATTATGGGATACGATATAGACGAAATAGTAACGAGAGAACAGGAAGCAGGTTGGCACAAAGGCCGACTAATGACTCCTGCCAAGCCAGTTGGAACGCAGCCCGGATGGAGTGATTCCCTGTGGACTACGCCAGCGAAAGAGCAACCAACAAAAGTTACTAAAGACGAACTAAAAGAAGTACCTAAGCATATCATAGTCACTACTGACCTTGAGTATGCTAACAAACTATGCGAAGATTGGTATTACTTGCAGAGCACCAACAAGGTGCCAGAAGGATTACAATTTATTTTGCAGAGGTTAAGTAAGAAGAGACTTTACGAAGAGTAATCTTCACTAGAGAAAATATGGGATACGAATTAGTAAAACTGGACGAAAACGACGAACCCTTTGAGGTTCGAGAAGCCGTCGATGACAACTACTTTAGATTGAATACTGAACTTATAGGAAGAGCAAGTTACCTAGCCCTCTGGGGCGCAGGTATCATATCCGGAGAAGAGATGATAAAGTACACTACAGAAGCAACTGCCCTAGATGGGGAGACTGTGTCTGCTAGTGAACTACTTTCTGTTCACGGAATAAAGACCGAATTGAAGGTTGAATGGTTAGAGCCATTTACGAACAACAACAAAAAGACCGTGGGGAGAAACCTATGTGTCATGTTCGCTAATACTCTAAACGATGCGCTTACTATGATTGAAGATTCGCCTATACAGCCTGATTACGAATTGAAGGAAATGGTTGACTTTGTGGATTTTCTACAAAGTTGCCAACATGGAGTGTGGCTTGAATGAATGCAGACTTAGTTTACGGACTACTTCTTGCTAACATTCTGGTCTGCTACATCATCGGGCTGCGAGTCCGAGCAATTAGACACGATGTTGAGTGTATGCACGATTTTGTGCACGCGCTTGGAGAACATCCCTTCTTTGCTGCTTTTATAGATGCTGAGAGATTTTCTCACGCACTTGAAAAGAAGATAGAAGAAATTCGTAAGGAAGACTCAGAGGTTCCTGCTCCGTTCAAGGAGTGGGATGAAGCCTGAGTCACTAGATGAGTAAAGAACCGTTATGGAAACGACTTAATCACACTGGGCGCGTAAAACCTAGTGACCGAGTAATCGGTGAAGTATACACTTCTCAAAGGGGTGTAACAGGAATATGGGATGGAAAGAGACTGCGCTGTGAACACAACAGAGTACGAAGCAAATGCAAAGAATGCGGAGGTGCTTCTATCTGTGAACACAACAGAGTACGAAACACCTGCAAAGAATGCGGAGGTGGAAGTATTTGTGAACACAATCGAATGCGAAGCCAATGCAAAGAATGCGGAGGTGGAAGTATTTGTGAACACAATAGACACCGAAGCCGATGCAAAGAATGCGGAGGTGCTTCGATTTGTGAACACAATAGAATACGAAGCAACTGCAAAGAATGCGGAGGTGGAAGTATTTGTGAACACAATCGAATACGAAGCCAATGCAAAGAATGCGGAGGTGGAAGTATTTGTGAACACAATAGACACCGAAGCAAATGCAAAGAATGCAAAAAATCCTAAATCCAACTAGATGAAACTATCAGAAGCATATGATAAAATGGTCGCTAATAAGAACATACCAAGGGAAGTAACAGCCCCTGTGTTTAAGATTATGAACGACTGCTCACGAGGTAAATATACCGAACAACAAGCAAGAGAAGAAGTACAAAGATTGATGAATGCGATGCAAGCATCAGCCAACTACCTAATCAATATGCTAGAGGAGTGAGCACTAGATGAAATGTCCAAAATGTGATAAAAGAATCACTGAAAAGAGAATAAAGGAGGTCCTTGCTAAAAGAAGTGGCCGCAAAGAGAACAGAGATTCACATCGAATCTACTGCAACCGAACTTGCTTCGAAAGCAGGGGACTCAACACAAAAGAACTCTGCACCGAATGCGGCGTGAACCAAAAGAACATCGCAGCAAAGCGATGTGGGGTTTGCCGCCACCTTGGTGTGAGTCGACTAAGACTCGATTCAGAAATTAAAGAATTAGTGGTCTTGAATCCCGGAGCGGGGTTCGACTACTTTATCGATATGGTATTTTCACGAGCCTCTATCAAAAAATATGGTAGATGGCACATAAGAAGAAACTTACTACAATTCTTTGAAGATTTACAAGAAATCGAAGGAGTTGATTATGCGGCTTGGTTACAAAACCCCGACGCAATGATAAGAGTAAAAATTGACAAAGTTCCTGATGATAGAGAAAAATACATCAGGGGACAAAGACGAACACAAGTGTCTCGCATGACTCAGCGCCAACGAATGCGCGCTGGATTAAGTGAAGGCAAAGCAAATGCCTTTGTCAAAATACCACCCGAGTTTAGATGGGGCAAATACAAGCCCTTGTGAACTTACTAGATGAACAGAATATACTGTCACGACCCAGAAGATGAACTAAATGAAGAACAACTTCAACTAATACACTCTGAAGGTAACTGCGATAAAGACTGCAGTTACTGTGAAGAAGAGTGACTAGATGAGTAGCATAGAAGATAAAGTGTGTGAGAAGATACAGGAACGCTCTGAAGTTGGTAAGTCCAAATACGGAGTTACCATGGAGCGAACTGACTTGAACACTATCGAATGGCTAACGCACCTACAAGAAGAATTGATGGACGCTGCGGTGTACGTCGAGCGACTTATGGGTGATATTCAACTGGCTAATGACGCCATGTTGGACGCAAGAGAATTACTGATGAAACACTACGATTGGATGCAATCAACTGGTGCTTCCGAGGAAGATAGCAACGAGGTTCTCGATGTTGTCAAAGCCTTGCGCAAAGCCTCTGAATGAGGTAACTAGATGAACGAATGTAACGAGTGTGGTATAGCAACAGAGGATATCGTAGAATGCCACGAATGTGGATTCTTCTGTGTGCCCTGTTATGATAAAAACCCAGATAACTGGGTGATACTAGACCAGCCTAATCACTGTCGAGACCTATGTCCCGAACACGCATATATGGCAAAGGAGAACCCGAAGTACTACTGGCACTATTGCCACGAATGTACTAAGGTGACACCTTACGGTGCAGTCAAATGTGACTGCGAGTGAATCAACTAGATGAGTAACGAAATCTGTATAACAGAATACGAAACTGATATTGAAGGAGGAGCAAGTTACTTTTGCTCTCTCTTGATTGAAGACTTTGACGGAGACAAAGAGAAAGCGTACGAGTACGCTGAACGCAACCAAATGTGGGAGGAAGTTCCTGCCATTATTATTGGTGACCCAGACGACAGCCCTGCGATAGCAGAGTTGTATTTTGCGGTCTTGGAGGCGACCAAGGAATTGTTTCGAACAAAACTGCGAGGTACTTACTGAGCAACTAGATGAGTAAAAACGTCAAAAAAGGTAATTGGAGCAAGAAAGAGGATAAGAAATTGGTTAAAATGATTTCTGAGACGATGTCATACGATATCATCGCAGAGAATCTTGACCGGTCGAAAGGCGCAGTGGCTACGAGAGTTAGCACCCTACGAAAGATGGGAGTAACTATCGCTGCAAGTAAGCGCGGACGTCCTCTTAAGGTCCAAAAGCAAGAAGCACCAAAGGCTGTTAAGGTCGCAAAGAAGGTTCTAGAATCTTCCAACGTGAACGCCAACAAGCCCGAAACAACCACAGGACAGACATTAGTCAAGAATGTGGCAAAGGAAATGGAACGATTGGTTCTCTACACTGCTATGTTAGAGAAGCAAAATATTGCATTGACTGCTCGCTTGCTTGAAATTGAGAAGATTGTTCGCGATTGAACACTTCTCAAACTAGATGAATCACAAGAGACTACACCAGCGACTAGTAACTATTTTGTCAGATGAGGGTAACTTAACTACTGGGCAAGTCCTAGAAAAGTTGCACTCTACTGAAACAAGTAAGAGCACTGGTAGTAAATGTAACTTTTACAATCAACCAATTAGAGTCGTAACTAGTGTGTTACGACGAAAACCGATTATAAAAGTGGGATTCGACTGCACTGCTAAACAAGCAGTGTGGGGAGTCGATAGGTCTCTTTGAGACTACTAGATGAGTAACGAAAGTGAAAATGAAGAAAGTTTTGAACTGACAACCCAAGCGATTGACGATTGGGACCGACTGACTGACCTTATGCGCGAAGTAAGACTCGCGCGGAACAAACTGAAAGAGAATATCATCAAGGCACTAGCCGATGAATCTGGTAACAGTTTGACTGGTTGGATTGGACTCACGAGAGTCCGTGTGGTCGAAGCAAGCAGTACGGCTTTTTCGGTAACTGAACTTCGAGAGAAGTACGGTGACGAATGGGTCGAAGAGAACTCTCGCAAAAGCGGGAGTGCTTCTATCGAAGTCAAAACTATGGCAAAGCGAGGGCCGTCTGGAGCGTTTGAAATACCAACCTCTGGCCTTGAATGAGCCAACTAGATGCACAGATTTGTAAAACAACGAATCGACAAAATAGTGGACGCCTACCCTATCGGAAAGGAGTTTACGAGTAACTGTATTCATGCCGAGTTGTTCAAACTACACGGCCAGAAGTTTCTACCAAGTAGAGGTGCAGTAGCATCTCAACTTAGGAAACTACCTCAATTGAAAGTTGAGTCTGGTCCAAGTAAGATGAGCCACTATGTGAAAGCATGAGTAACTAGATGAGAAAATGTTGGAACTGTGGGCAACCCACAAACAACGAAAACTCAAGAGTCTGCTCTGACGAAATATGTCAAAGAGCAGAGAAGAAATCAAGTAACGGAGAGTTCAAGCACCGAGCGGCGGTAGAGTTCTACGAAAGAGAAGTTGGACGCAAACGTGAATACGCACAACGCCCTGAAGTAAAGAAGCGAAAGGCTGAATACGCACGTGAATACCAACGACGCCCTGAAAGAAAGGCGAAGGCACGTGAATACAACGCACGCCCTGAAGTAAAGGAGCAAAGGCGTGAATACCGACGACGCCCTGAAAGAAAGGCGAAGAGGCGTGAATACCAACGACGCCCTGAAGTAAAGGCGAAGAAGCGCGAATACAACCGTAAATACTTACGCAAAAAGAAACTTCGTGAAGAAGAATGATTTCTACTAGATGAACAAGTTAATCAACTACTTTCCACTGAGTCAGGTGATACACCATGGCTAAGAGGAACATACGAACTATACAATACATAGAGAAGACTTTACGGGCCGCAGATGGTCCACTGTCGACTATTGAGATTCACCTACAAATCTGCAAGAAATGGCCGACCCATGCACCAAGTATGCCCAGATTGGGTAACTTGCTGGCTCGCCATAAGCAGTTTGTTAAATTAGACTACTCAGTTGGAGTAGAGACTATGCAAGGTGGGAATTCAATAGTTAGGAAATCTCATTATAATGTTCATGTATGGGAGTTGTCGGAAGACGACTCCACTAGAAGAGATGAGAACAATGGCGAAAGAAAGAATGCTTGACTGGACCATGGATATCATTGGTTCCCTGAAGGGAGAGGCTTTCACAAGCCACAATCTCTTAGACCGATGGGAACACCACGCACCGATAAGATACAAACCTAACGTAAGTTCTTTATCGGCCACACTAAAAAAGTTAGAGGGTAGAGGTAAGATAAGAAAGACAGGGGACCGAACACGGTACTCTAATTTTACAGGCTCTACTGAAAAATCTCTTACTTACATAGAGGTGTGAACTAGATGGATGATTTATTGGCTTGGCCAAGAAAAAACATGGACCGCATGGAAGGTGCAGGCTTTGGAAAAAGCCTCGGCCTAGCGGCAATATCTGTAATCTATATCATAGCAATGCTAATCGGACTATTCATTATAGCCCCTATAGCAATAGTCATTGGATGGCTGTATTCTAAGATAATAGGATGAAGAAACTAGATGAGTAACGAAAATTACGATGAAAAATGTGAACGAAACAACTACGCACTACCGGAGGTCTTACAATGACCGAGTGGAAATATGTGCATGGTGAAGGTGATGACCCTCTGGGTGCACCGACTTACGTCGCATTTGCTCACGGAGTGAAGTTCGACCCACCGATGCCTCAGTCAGAAATGGCTAGGATGATTGGAACCTTAGGAACTGCAATTCGACACTATGTCGAGGCGATGATTAAGGCAAACGATGAACTCAAGAAAGCAACGCCCGAAGACCCGCGTCTGAAGGCACTTGCTGGAAAACTCATGGAGCAGATACTGATGCAACACCAAAATGAAACTGGTGAAACATTTGTAATCCGCTCAGGAGCAAGTCAAACTGCTCAGAAACCTAAACAAGAACCACTCGGGCAACACAAAGCCCTTGTGAAGAAATACAATGCAGATGTTGGCGCACTGAATGAAGATGACCTCAATAGGGGTCTCTTGGTTCAGTCTTGTGAAAACTATGTGTTGGAACTAAACGCGAAAGTAGACTCTCGGATTCAAATCCGAGCCACTCTGCGAGATTTGTTGGAGAGAGCAAGTAAAGACCTTTCATTCATGAAAGATTCTTTGCCTGAAGTTCTTTTACCAACACTGGTCTCGGATGGATGGGTTCTGTTTACTCATAACGAAGAGGTTCGCTTATTGCCTTACGGCAAGGGCGTTCCTAGTTACGATGCAAGTAAGGCTTCACTTGACCACCCTGCGTGGTCTAGAAGTCTTGATAATGTTTGGGAGGTATGAACAACATGACACTAGAGGTAAAAATATGGCTAAGAAAACAACTTCGGCAAAGCGCTGCATTTACTGTGATAAGAGGTTAGGGCGGGCGAAAAGCAAATCCCCTGCCTATCATCTACAATACTGTGAAGAGCATTGGGCTGTCGCCGTTCGATTGAAGAATATGAGGCAACCCTGTCGCATAGTCAAATGCAAGAACCCCGGATTGGAGGATGGATACTGTGATACTCACAGACCTTTCGACGCAAATAGCAGCCCGCTCCGCCTAGATTGGCTGGAGGATAAGGGGCTGATTAAGGCTAACAATCCGAAGTGTCCCTACAGTGGAAAACGAAACGCCACCAAGGCGTATAGGGGCCGAGATGCAACTAAAGGTATTGAAGGAATTAGAGAGTTTTTGAACGGGTGAAGACCCGCTCAGCGACACTTTCATAAGCCTTCGACACCGACCTAAAATCACCGAAAAGGGTGAGACTAGATGAGCAATAAACAAAGCACATTAGATGAGTTCAACAAGAACTATGAAGCACAAAACAAAGAGGACCGCGACGCTGTCGCTTCCGGTGAATACGAAGAGCGAGAGACGCTTCGCGCAGAGCGCGACCAAATCTACTCTGGGTACATCATGGAAAGTTCTCAAGACGGAATTGAAGGAAAGTACGGCACAAACACTGCCATTCGATTGACTTCTCCTGAAGGAACCAAAGTTACCCTATGGGTCAACGGTTACGAAGAAGAACACTTCAACGCTTTCATGGAAAAACTTGACAAGAAGGGAGTTTCCCTTCCTGTTAAGGTAGACTTCTTGCGAACCCAAGAAGAAGCAAAGACTTCTGGAAACAAGTACAACCGTATTCGTTTCCTTGAAGTCGCTTCTGGTGAAGAAGTTCAGATGGAATTGAATTCCCTTTGAATGTAAAGCCCCAACTAGATGAGAGAATCCGTATTGGATGATGCTGTATTTTCTTGCCACTCTTGTGGTAAGAGATGCAATGGACAGGAGATTGAAATGAGTGCAACTAAACTCATTCAATGCTCGGACTGTCTCAATAGGACCAGAGATTGGTCCGACTCACTCCGAGGAATGGAGTGAGTAAACTAGATGAATGACTACGCAATTGATGAACAACAAATCAAGTGGGCAGAGAAACAGACATGGTGCATCATGGATTTATCCGGCGCACCAAAACACATACGAGATGACATACTACAATGCAAACACAAATGGGTGTACGGTTTAACAGGCCACTTCAACATATGGAGTGCTTGTAAATCATGCGGAGTAGAAAGAGAAATGTTATCGACGCCTCCGAGTGAGGCAACTAGATGAGTAACGAACGAATTGACTTGACTCAGTTTGAAGGGGCTACTGAAGGGCCGTGGGAGACTATAGAACCCGAACATCCCCATTATGGGGTGATACGCATTAAGCCTTGCTCTGCAACGGTTAGGCGTTATCAAAGCGACTTCAGAAGTGAAGAGACTTGGCATGCAAATGCTAAAGCGATTGCAGCAGTTCCCGAACTGATTGCTGAGTTGAAGAAAATGTACGAGCGTGAAGACGCTCTCGTTAGCGCAATCAAAAAATTGTGCGATAGTGAAGATAGCACGGGATGTAGCGGCGACCTTACGGTTGTCAGCCTAGACCCTATGCTGAAACTTTACGAATTGACCTCCTACTCAGCGTATCGCTGAGTGAGGTAACTAGATGAATAACAAAATTGACTCGGCCATGGCTGAGCAGATACTACAAGGCGACGACACTGACCCCGACATTTTACAGTCGTTGGGGTTAGAACTGCTTGCTGAGTTAAAGGAATGTTATTACCTAATTGCTAAAATGCAAGAAAGTATTGTGAAAACACTGGGTGAATGTTGGGTATGTGGGGACTATATTGATTCCTGCGACTCAAACACCTGTGAGCGACAGATACTTGAAGACATTGAATTAGGAACTGCCTCCGAGTGAGGCAACTAGATGAGTAACGAAAGAATTGACTTAGAAGCAATCAATATGCCAGACATGAAGTATTTTACCAACGAAGCCACATGGCAAGGTTGGCATGATACTGTGGAAGAAATGATTGCTGAGTTAAAGAGATGTTATGAAGAGATTGACGAAGTGACTAAATGGAAAGACCATTGGAAGCGAACAAGTCAGACTTGGTCTAAGGTTGTCGAGATATTCGACCCGAAAGCCAACAATGCTGAACTGAATGATGCAATCAACAAAGCCTTCGGGCACGACGCCTCCGAGTGAGGTAACTAGATGAGTAACGAAAGTGAAAATACATACGTGGTGCGTCACTACTTCAGCAAGTTTGTTGATGTTACAGTGACTGCTGCGAACCTTGAAGAAGCATTAGAGAAGGCGGAAATACCTAAACTCCAATGGTTCGACAAACATGATACTGCATACGTTGAATCGAATGCAGAAAAGACCTCCAAGTGAGGTAACTAGATGAGTAACGAAAGAATTGACTTAACTCGATTTGAAGGTCTACCTAAGAAAATGGAAATCAAGTGGCACGAGCACCCCCTTTATGGGGCAAGATACCTCGTCCAGATTTCTGAACCGGAAACACCGTGGGCTGTTGGGGCAATTGCTCCCGACTATGAACCACACGGTGTTTACGCTAAGGATAAAATAGAACAGGAAAAGGTGGCAAAAATGTTTGCCTCCACACCTGACCTAATTGCTGAGTTAAAGAGATGCTATCGTGTAATTGAGGATATCGAATCTATGATACCCGATAACCACGAAGAAATTGACCCCGTATTGAGCGACATTCTAAGTGAGTGTCATAGACTCTTGGGGATGTAAAGCCTCAGAGTGAGGTAACTAGATGAGTGACAAAGTTGAATCTACACGGTGTAGGCACATCCAAGACAGAATGGATATGCGCTCAACTCTAGAAATAACTGGTGACTATTGCAGCCAAGAGGACGTGTGGGATGACACTCGTCAGTGCTGGAAGATGTACTGGACTCAAGACTTCTTTTGTAAGGTTTGTAAAGGAACCCTAAGACTAACGCGTAGAGCGTTTTGAAAAGGATGTCAACTAGAACCAAAGGAACCCCAGAGTTAACGCTCTGGGGTTCTTTTTTTTTTGCTTATTGGTGTAGCAAGTGAAGCGCTAACCAGCGGGGAACCTTGTGAGTTCCTGCGAGCCACCATTTCTTTTCTGTAAAGTCCTCTAGGGTGTCTTTCTCCAATGTGATTTCAACTTCGTCCGCTCCGGCTGCCAACTTGATTTGCTCGAAAATTGATTCGGGTTCGTCAATCGTAGAGACCTTTAGTCTCGTTGAAACGAGTCCGGTCTTGGCGTGAATACTTCCGGGGACTCGCAGGATGCGGTGCTTGTCCGTCGTCACGGGCTTGTCTATTGCGCTAAACTTCTTTATCTCAGAATTGTAGAAAGCACTCTGTAGAGACTTAGTTACCTTTTCATCAAACAGACCAAAGTGGCCTTGTGATACTGTGTTGCGATTAGCAGCACTCTTCATGAGGTCACTTATTTTTTTGGCTGTTGCCTTCGGTAATCCCATGGGCTCTCCGGTCAGTGCAACGAGAGAAGTGATGTCTTTGACATACTGAGTGTATTTCTTGTTCCACCCGCCTTTTCCTTTCGCCAATTGAGAGCGCACTACTTTGGTTCCGATGATGTAGTCTACTAAGTCTGCTCTCTGTTCTTTGGTGAGGTCCCTAAGCGATTCGTCTTCTATCGTTATGTGAAAGCCCTTTCCTCCAGAGAAGTCCAGCGACATGGTCTCTCTTTTGAAATCTAATTCATTAACTAATACATCTACAAGCATACTAGTCGTATAGCATACTTCATACATCCAATCTATCCTATTGTTGAAGGTGGAGGGGTCCAAGTCTATATCGAACACTAAGTCGTAACCCAAGTGTCCTCTCTTGCCGGGCGAATACATCTGTGGGTCTAGGTAGTAAGCCGTCGAAGCATAGACTGCTTCTATGGTTGGCTTTGATTGAAGGTGTTTGCTCAGTTCCTCGATTGTCTCAAAGTACTTTGCGCGACCCTTGATTCCTTCGTCACCTTGGTAAGCAAAGGCAATCTCCCTTCGTTGAATCTTGGAGACCGCTAACTCTTTGTTAGCGTAGTGGTACTTTTTGAGTTCTATGAGGTCGCTCATCCCCAAGCCCCCTTCTGCTTCTGCATCTTCTTGTATTGGGCTTCGAGGACATCGATGTATTGACTAGCGTGGTCTCTAGTCATCTCAGCGGCCCACTTATCAGGGTGAAGGATTTCGGTCTCGATGGTCTCCAATGCGTGAGCGAGTCCGTTGACTACGCTACCCATATTGCCGTCACCAATCTTGGTAGCCAAGTCGAGAGCGAACTTAATCTGCCCAGCAGTCGCTTGGTTTCCTTGTGGTTTCGGGGCAAAGGTCTGTGCGCTGTGGAATCCCTGCTCGGGAGTCAAAGCCGTTGGTGTCTCTACTTTCGCCTGTGTCTTTTTCTTAATGGTTACAGATGGGTTGTCACCGAGGGTCACTGTGACCTCTTCGATATTCTCCATGCTGTCAACCATGCTCATCAATTCTATTACTTCTGTTATATCCATTTTAATTCACTCATCCTTGTTCGTGTAGGTATCTATATCCGAACTTCGTGTGCTTTCGATAATCTGATTTCTTACTCAGTGCCGCTTGGTCTAAGTAAAACTCTACATCGTTCATTGTTGGTATCGGTTTGTCCGTCCATGTCCTCTTTATTGCCTCGTAGACTTCTTGTATCAAGAAGTACCTTTGAGTGTCTCGCTTAGCGATACACAGGTCTTCGAATATTTCCAAGACTTTTTGTCTTGGTGATTCTGTCACTAGGGGTAGTTCTGCTAATTCTTTTATTCTGTCTGTTCTTTCCATGTTTAGTCCTCCTTGTCGTAGAGATATTTGTTGTTCGATACCGTCAAGAATGATAGACTCTCCAATGTGATGCGGAGGTCGTTCTTGTTGTATTCGATTCCTTCTTCTTTCAAGTAGTCCTTGATTACCTTGTGCTCAACGCCCCGCAGTAAAGTGGTGGAGTCTTGCTTATCCATTAGTTCCTTGACTAAGCGGATGGTTGCATCGCGCTTTTGTCTAGATTCCTTGTCGACTGCGCCAGTGAGTAGACCGGGGTCTTCTTCGTTGATGCTCGCTGCACATATCTTCTCAGCATACTTGACGTGTTCAAGAGTAACTTTGTCGGAGAAGTCGAATCGAGCAGTTGCGAGAGATAGTCTCTGTAGTGCTGGCACTAATCGGTGGCTTCTCATGTAGTCTCCCTTTTCTGCTTCTCTTTTCTTTGCGTGTCGTTCTGCTATGTATTCGCGAGCCTGTTCTGTGAACTCCGGTTCGACTCTCTTAGAGAGGGCAATGTAGCGTTGCACGAAAGGCAAGTCGACTGAACTCATAGTGTTAGCACCGGAACCAAGAATGGACATAGCGATGTCTCGGTCTCGGTCATAGTCCGCTTCATCAAGCAACACATAAATTAAATCGAATCGTTGGAGTTGCGGTAAGTCCATTCCTATTTGATTGGTGAAGGACATTCCTTCACCTGTAACGAACTTCTTCTTCTCTCCGGCCATTGGGTTCGACCCTGCTAAAATCGAAGCCGGTGCATCGAGTATCCCCTTCACTGGGCCCGTGGTCTTGTATATTTTCCCACTTTCTAGGGCGGTATTGATGTCCCCGAAGTCTCCTTTGTACAAATTGAACTCATCGATTGAACAGATAGCGTCTTTGGGTGTCAGTGGGATGATTCCGGGCTTGAGGCCCCATCGTTTCTTCCCTGTGTAAAAGTCCTCTATCTGTTCAGCCGCAGCAGTTAGACCAACGGCAGTTGCGCCACTGGCATCCAAGTATCTACTCGCTGGGAGAATCTTCTGCATCGCTAGAAGTAAAAGGGTTTTCGCGGTTCCCGGGTCGCCCGCAATCATAATGTGAATGGCAGTCCGGTGACCGAACGGAGTCTGCGAAGAGCCTATTGCTTGTAACATAAGAGCGTATTTGATTGCTCGCTGGTCTTCTTTCGTCGGGTTGCCATCATCGTCTTCATCTTCGAGTTTGATGTGACCAATCCATGCACTGCATAACTCTTCCATTCTTTCTTCAAGAGTCCATGTGTCAACAAAGTCTTTGATGGCTTCTTCGTCTTCATCGGAAATAACTAAGGTGAAGGCTTCTTCGGAAACAATCCTAAGAGATTGACCTAAGATATACATGCTATTCATAATGCCTCCTTTAGTGAGAGGACTTAGTCTAACTATACCTGTTATCTCTATAGTAGAACCTGCTGTGATGAGGTCTGTTAAGTTGCCTCTTAACTCAACCATGATGGCTTTAGGTTCTTCGCTAATGTTGACTTCTTGCATCTGTATTCGTTGAATTGGCTCGATGCGAGACTTGTCTGAGTCCAACTTGTTGAGTTCTTTGCCTCCACAAGCGCTACACTGTTGCGGTTTGGAAACCACTCCCTCTTCTGGGTTTTGTGGTTGAAGGTTAATTTTGTTGCACTTTCTGTCTAGTTTGTTGCCGTCTTCGTCTACCAAGTTGGTGTTACATCTAAAAGCAATCTTGGTGTAAACAACCATCGTGTCTCCTACTTCGGAAACCTGTCCTTGTATCTTGACTACCTTACCTGTGTCGTAAGATGAAAGTGAGTCAAAGGTCCTCTCGCACTGCTCCGGTGCACCAACTACATTCCAATGCGGAACGATAGTGTGGAAGGTGGATAGTGTGTTGTAGTTGACGATAGACTTCTCAAGAAATAAGTCCTGTAGGTGCTCGAACATGGTAATGACTGTCATTGGGTCAGTGACCAGATATGTCCCTAACTGGATGTATTTTGTTCGGAAGTCTTCGAATGATGAGAAGTTAAATCCGACTTCGCCTAACTCTGGTGGAGTTACGAGGCTGAATGCGTCGTCGAGGTTCACAAGCGGAATCATTGCTCCACTCATAATCATCTCTGCATCGAGATAACAGACGATACTGTTTGGGTTCTTTTCTCTTGAGATAGAAGACTGAGTGAATATAGACTTGGTCGCCAGTGTTCTGCGAGAGTCCACTCTTATGTCGTCTGGGGTGCGGAAGGCATCGATTGCTCTTTCGCCCAATGCGTCTATTCGATTGGCTCTTGCTTGACGGTCGGGGTGAACCACCTTGTTTAGAATCTCACCGCTGTGCCACATCAAGTATGCAACAACGGATTCTTTGACCTCTCTGTCTTGAGTGTCTAACTGTGCTAACGCACTGTAATCGTCGCTGACTTCGATGAATTCGTCTTCGTCGGTCATTGAATCAACTCCATAGTACCGTTGCCTAGGCCTCTAACTCGACCTTTTAGTCCGGTCATGATTGTCTCTGAATCAACTCCTCTTCTCTCGCAATTTAATTTGAATGTTGCTTTGTTCATCGGCATGTTCTTGATGAAGAAGTCGTAGTGTGGGGATAAGTCTTCTTGGATGACATAGAAGTTTCCTTCTTGCTCGATGCTAACTCCGAGTTTCTTCTCTGCGAGAGCAATGGCTTTTAGTCGGTAGCCTCGCTGCTTTTTGGGTGGGGCTGCGGGAAAATTCTCCATCTCTTCCATACTAACTCTTTTGTTCTGTTTAAGTGCCTCATAGACTGCTTCGTAGAAGGGAGTTCTGTTCACATTTTTCTTGGTGAGTAATTCTTTGAATCCTCGGGCAGTCTTCTTTTGCTCTTTATTTAGAGCACTCAAGTTCTCGCTAATAATCGCGAGAGCATTGTCTAATTCTTCGGGGGTAGCGGCCATGCCTTCACTCTCCGAGCGTATTGTTCTTAATTAGCCACTTGATTACATCGGTGTTGTTCAGTGAATCTAGTCCTATCTTCTCTTCAAGAGTCCTTTTGAACTTCTCAAAGTTCCTTGCGTCGTCGTTCAATAATCGCACATCTATTTGCTTTAGAGTGCTTTTCGGTTCTTCTCGGGTCATGTTTTTCTCTCCTCGGAAACCTAGGGTGTTAGTGACGGTACTTAATAGTGACGTTGCGCGACGTTGAGTGACGTTACGCTATTCTCAAATAAGGAATGACATACTGCGAGGGCATGGAGGAGCAACCGCAGTTCAAATGCCCGGACTGTTCCTCACGCAAAATAAGTGACGACGAGAGAAGAGGAGAACGCTCTTGTGCTGACTGCGGTCTTGTTATCTCGGAGAATATGATTGACCCGGGGCAAGACTGGAACGACTTCGACGGGACTAATGATAACGCTCGGGCTGGTCCGGCTGCTTCTGTTCTGTGGCACGACAAAGGTTTGTCCACAGATATTCACTGGTCGAATAAAGACTTTTCTGGGAGAGCAATCATTGGGAAGTCCCGTAGTCAGATGTATAGGATGCGGAAGTGGCAAAGGCGAGCAAGGAGTGCTACGTCCTTCGACCGGAACATGGAGTCTGCTCTCATTGAAATCTCTAGGCTTGCAGCGCACATGAGCCTGAGTAAAGCAATCAAAGAAGAAACTGCGGTGATTTATCGCAAAGCCCTTGAACAAGACATGGTGAGAGGGAGGAGCATTGACACAATGGTTGCTGCTTCGATGTACCTAGCGAATCAGAAATTGCAGACGGCTCGCAGTCTGGACGACTTTGAAAGTAATTCTAGAGCAACGAGGAAGTCCATTACTCGGGCGCATAAGACAATCAAAGCGAAACTTCGCGTGAGGATTCCCGTGTCACTGCCCGAAGAATACGTGAACCGATATTGTAGCCTGTTAGAACTACCTCCGACCATCGGAGCGAGAACCAATGAGATACTAAGTGAGGCGAGAGGTAGAGAACTTACTCATGGCAAAAGTCCGACAGGTGTTGCCGCTGCTGCCATCTATGTCGCAGCAAGACAACTCAATCATCCGAGAACGCAACGGGATATTGCTGACATATCCGGTGTCACCGAAGTCACCATTAGAAACAGGTACAAAGAAATCATCTCGGAACTGGGTATAGTCCTTGACTAGTGTTTTTGACCAATGCGTTAAGAATCAAACTTAACGCCGGGGTCTAATCGAATGACTGCGCTACTTGGAGCCGTTAAGAATCAAAGTTAACGCAAATCTGAAGCCGTTAAGAATGAAACTTAACGCTGAAATAAGTAAACAGTGTACTGTAAGTATGTAATATATAAAACGATTATACGTTAAGAGTAAGAGTTAACGGTACACAAGCCGTTAAGAATCAAAGTTAACGCCACCAGTATCCTCGCAGTGAATCGAAAAAGCCGAAACGTTAAGAATCATTCTTAACGCTGAAAACAGGCAGTTAACTCTTATTCTTAACGGTGAACATTAGAGCAGTGGCACACTTGGCCCACGCCGTTAAGTTTCATTCTTAACGATTTACCTATTCTTCTTCAAAATTAAGCAAGTCCTTGAGAACCCAGTGACCGATGAGAAGAGGATGAGAAAGATTCCCTCGGTCAGAGACCGTTGCTCTCAAATGAAACCTAATGCCTCTGATGGTGACCACGCCTTTGACAATGTCCCGAGTCTCCTTGCCTAACGAACTCTTAACTGTCTTGAAACCGCTTCTCTTCCAACCAAGGTGATTTGCTAGAGATTCGTCTATGCTACATCCATCCGCCCCGGTGTCTACCTTACCCTCGACCATGAGGTGCGGCCAGTTCGTATCACCGAACTCCATTTCAACTAAGACTGTTCGGTCCAAGATTAATTCCCTAACCGTAGAGTCGTTCATAGATTTCATTAGCATCTCCTCCGATTCGATGGTAGAGCCCTCTCAACTTACTCAGTTTGTGTAGTTCGATAGTTTCGTCAGCAACGAGTCCCGCCTTAACTAACTTCTTGATGTTCGGAGTCGCTTCGACTTCTTCCCTCCACAGTTTAGTGAAGAGTACATTGTTTAGGACTCCACCCACTTCGTCTATGTGTTCATAGACTTGGGTCAGGAACTTAGCAGCCAAGTCTTCATCAGAAAGTACTTTGTCCACCTCGTTATCTTTAATTGTGAGATTTTCCTCGGGAAGTTCGGAGCCGACAGGCTGCTCATCGATAATCGCGACTTCTTGTGGTTCTTCGATAACCTCCGTAAAGTCCTCTACAAGTTCATCAAGGCCCACATAGGCAAAGGCATTGAACGGGTCGTTAGGACTGGTGTTACTAATTGAAGGTGAACCCTGTGCCCGAGTCTCAAGTCCCTCTACACGAGTTAAGAGTGACTTCTGACGGTCCACTATTGACATCATATCTCCGATTACCGAACTGACAGTTTCTTTCAATTCCATCAAGTCCTTAGCGACCTCCAACTTCAAGTCCCTTAACTCAAGTCTTAGTTTATCCATTTCGTCTCTCATAGTGGAGGGTAGATTCATATTCGAACCTAGGCTACTCCACGCCGCAGCACCTTCGTCCATAATCACTCACACTTTCATCCCCGTGATAACCGTTAAGGTTGACAGACTACTCGGAGTGACATGGCACGGGTACTATTCGGCAAGGAACGGGACTCGGAAACCAATAAGATACGTACGATACTCGCTGACGCTAACATACCATATTTCTTCACAGATGTGGGACACCAATTCTCTGACCTCAGAGATGTACTACAAGTCCTCAGCAACTCTAAGAAATTACCTGTCATGGTAGACGAGGGGGTGACATACATTGGATACGAATCAATACGAAAGCATTGTGGGGAGATACTTTAACTGTAAAAACGACCCACCATTGCCTGCTAGGTCATGCCCAGTGAAAACAAAACTCCCGGGGTATTCTGGTCCAGTCTTAGACGACTTTACGGGCGAGTGGTCTTGTCCCCTGTGCTTGGAGATAGTGAAGGTGGACAATGACGAAGACTCCGAAATGTACGATGACGACGAAGACGAAGCATTCGACAACGATGAAGACTTCACTGCCGAAGGAGACAGAATACAAGACCAAACAGACGAGATGAAAATCCGAGTAACCAGACTAAGAACCATCGAAGACTTAGTCGTAAAGTTACTACCGATTAACGAAAGGTTCGCTACGTACCTTAGTCTAAATCAATACTCGATAGTCGATACTCTCAGAATACTTGAGGAAGCAGCAGAGGTAGGATTTGTCATAGGCACAGGGAAACCGGTTGCTCCGAAAATTGTAGCACTCACTACCTACGAATCAGGCATCTCACTCACTCCCACTCAACTCAGAATGATAGGCCTACGAGAAGCATCTATCACCCAACGACTTAGAGTACTGAAGTCTCTACAACCTAACGATTCAGCAGCAAACCCATTTATACAAAAAATACATTTCATAGGTAAGTCAATAGGACTATCCTCTGTGGTGTTAGACATAATAGTAGAACAGTATGAAGAGGTAGCGCCTGTGCCTAATCGAGAACCAGACGAATCCACTAGAGCGGCGGCATGGATTTTCATAAAAGGAAAGGAAGCAAAACTAAAGGGAATCACCAAGAAAAAACTAAGGTCAGTCCCTTCAGTTAAGTCAAATGCTTTGGATAGAGCAGTGGAATCATACAAGACCAACCTCCAAAACCGTATTAAACCAGTTGAAGGTGTGGCTACAATTGATGTCGACTAATCTCACATACAACGAATTCCGGTCAGCCCACAAAGGTACACCACAAAAAGAAATCTCTCAACTGTGGAAAAAATACAAGTCGGGTAACTATTCCTTTCCCAAGACCGAGGCACCAAAAGCCAAAGAAGTCAAAGAGACTCCAAAGCCGAAGGTTGATGCTAAAGAGAGCACTGAGAAGAAAAAACCAATGAAAAGAGCAGAAAAGAAAGCAGCGAAGGCCGCAAAGAAAGCCGAGGCAAGTCTAGAAGATATGTGCAAAGAGTTCGACCGCATCCGAGAAAGAATGGACAAAATGCCATTTAGATACTCCAAGGAAGCACTCGCTGCAGGAAAAGATAGAATGGCTGAACTGGCGAAACTAACTGCACCCGCAGGATACAAGTGCTCACCTACCGACTCGTGGAAGATTTGGTTTGGTCCAACTTCCTTGTGCCTTCTAATCAACACTACCAACATGATGGGCTTCCGAGTAACTCGCGGATGGTGGCAAAAGAACTACCAAACCACAGTTTATGTTGACAGAGAACTTCTCCCTAACAACGACCTCATCAAAGCAGAAGTCACAAAGTTGGCTCGCTCAAATAAGTACGTCCCTCGAACACCTATCGTCGGCGTTGAATGCAAACTACCAAGAGATGTCAAAGACATTCAAATGCGCGGCGGTCAAGCAGGTGACTATTGATGTGGAACCCATTCAGACCAAAATCGGTCTGGGTAGTACACAACCCTCAACGAAGAGCAACATGGTGTTCTAAGTCCGACTGCCCTAAACTCGGTAGGAAGAAAACATACGACGTAGTCTTGTCAGACCAAGAGACCAACACCGACGGTGAACTAGAAAACATCATCCTTCTCGGAGTCACCGACGAAGCCGAGATAGATGAAAGTAAAATCCAAAAGAAGGTTCGACGAGTCGGAGAACCGACAGTCAAACTTCACAGCCTTGGCGCAGTGGCTTCTTTTACTTCAAAGAAGAAAGCACTTCAGTTCATGGAAGACTTCTTCCGAGAACATCAAGGAAGTTCTCCGGACAGCCTCGAATTATCCGAAGTAGAGATTACTGCTTAGTCACAAGTCATCATACTGACTCAAGTCAAACATACCTTCGTAGGTAGCAGTCTTCGCGCACACCGAAGCAAGGTGTCGCAAGCCCAACTCTTCCCCGTAAACATCAATGGTGCGCCGCATTAACTTGGTGAATACGGGGTGAGTCCCCATAAAGTACAGGCGGGCTATCTTCAAAGAGATAGCAATAACATCTTGTGGCGTCATAGGACGAGTTTCTGGGTCAGGATTCAGTAGGTCGTCCATATCTACCGGTGCACCGGTTGTAGCAAATCTAAGCATTAACGACTCAGCAACAGGTAAAGGTATGTGCCTAAAGCCTCCACTTTTCCAAATAGCATTCAAATCTGCTACATCTTCGAGTATATCTCTACTAAGTTTCACCCGCTTAGAATCAGCCCCATCGAAGAAGTCATCGACCCACACTTGTTTGTAGGAACCGTGTAAGTTGCTGCCTCCCAAAATGTCGAACATGTACATCAAGCGTTCTCGCTTCGTCTCTAATTTCCTCGGCCAAGTCGTCGGGTCCTCAGGGTCTATCATCTTAGTCGAGCGCTCTTTTCGTTTTTTCGCATTCACTTTCGGTGCCGCAGCATAACGATTGTAATCGTAAGGCGCAGGGGTTTTGTTATCTCGGTCCTCGGACATGATACGGAATACTTTACTCCCATTTTTTACTGTATCTCACCAAGTCGAGACCACATCTTTTTAGAATCTACACAGAGTATTTTCTTCCGTATCGCTTAACTATGGGATGAAAGGTCTTAGGGTCATGCAGCAAAAGGTCAACACTGTCACGGTGTTAGTAGGAGCAGAAGAAAAAGTATACAGCGATGCGATTATCCTCAAGGGAGCAGAAGGGCTTTATGTGGAATCGACGAACAAGATAGGAACAGATAACGATGGGAACGACTTGATTCAAGAAGTCCTAACCATGTACCCTTGGGAGAAAGTCGTAAGTCTGGCTTGGACTGAAAAGACACTAATCGAGTCAGTCAAGCAAGGAGTTATCTTGGAAGCCCTACAGGACTTGGAAGGATTCCTAGACGACTACGAAGACGAAGACGAGGAAGAAGAAGACACCAAGGCAGACGAATCCAACTCCGACAAGCGAGACGACCCAAAGGTCAACCCGTACGAATGAGGTGATTGAATGGTCTCAGAAGACGAGTTTTTCGCGCAAGCCGATTCGCCTACCGAATCGAACACGGAGATAGTCTCTCCCGCCTTGATTAACAAATTAAAGGAACAACGAGACGAAGTGAACAAACTGTACGCTAAGTTAATTGCTAATCCATACTTGGCACCACACTTAGTCCCCGACTTCCGAAGCGCCCTCATGGGAACCGTTGCGGTTCTTATGGAAAACGGAGTCCCTGTTAGCGACAACCCAAAGATAAGAACCCCCGACGATGTAGTCAAAGAAGGACTAGCAGAATTAGGAGGAATGCTCGGCGGAAAAGTCGTCGGCAACATAATGAAGATGAAAAAGTCATTCTCTGACTCGATGTCAGCCAATGCAGATGACGACGACTTCGTCGTTTACAGAGACCCGGACTCTGGCACATACTACTTTATCGAAGATGGAGAAGAAGTTGACTGCGATAAATACGGAAACCCTCTGGAGTGATATTAATGGACGACTACGAAGAAGACAGTAACGAAGACATCAAATGGAGAACATTAGAACCTAAGGAACGAGTGAAGTTCCTCAAGAATCTCTTTTCCGACGAAGATTGGTACGATGGTACTCCCTTTTTCCAAGGCGGAGAAACTAACCCAGACTTCCAAACAATCTGTGACCGCTCGGGTGCGCCTATGGCAGAAGTCAAGAGATACTACGCTAGTTGGCTAGACCGACAAGGATTCGACCCAAAAAGAGCAATGGGCTTGGAAAAGCAAAGGAACGCAGTGGCCAATCAAATGGTTTCTTCTCCATCAATGCAAAACAACTTCAACCACCAACCTGCACCAGTTCAAACCCCGCAACTATCGCCAATGATGGATTCAGGTCAAGACCCAATGGACCAGATGATGATGAATCAAATGCAGAAGAACGAAGGAAACAGCGACTCTTCTAACATGATGTTCATGATGCACTTCTTGACTTCTCAACAACGAATGCAAATGCAACAACAGCAATGGCAGTCTCAATTGATGATGCAACAAAGACAAGGCGACCAACAAAGGGAAGCAGATATGCGTCGAGAACAAATGGCGCGAGACCAACAATTCATGAACCAACAAACTACCCTACTCAGAGAGTCCTTTAAGCGAGCAGGCGACGGGGGATTCCAAGGTAAAATGCAGCAGGCTCTCGAAGAAAAAATGATTGACGAAATGGTGAACGGAAAGGAAACCAACTGGAAAGAAGATGTCAAAGATGTTCTCGGCTCCGATACTCTCAAAGACGCAGTCAGCGGACTCGGAGGAGCACTAATGGCTAGAGGCGGAGGAATTGCAGCACAGGCGCAAGTTCCAGTCGGCTACGATGTACCAGACTACAACCCGTACGCTCAACCCGTGCCACAACAGCAACTTCCACCACGACCAATGCAGCAACCAATGCAACAACCAATGCAACAACCAGTTCAGCAACCAATGGATGGGGTTTTCTTTGAAGAACAACCATTGACAACAGAACAGACTCTAGGTGTGGCGACCCAACCACAGATTCAAACGATGAACAAGGATGAATACAACCAAATCCTATTCCAATCATTCTCTGAGTTACTCGGCCCTGCAATGCAAGACCCTCAAGTAGCGAAAGCAGTACAGGAACAAATCGAAGTAGCAGTTGATGTAACGATGATAGAAATGCCTCAAGCATTACCTCAGATTCAATTACAAGCGATGAGCGAAAAGATGCTCCTAGTCCGCAACCTTAGGGACATATGCTTTGGACTCAGAGACCTCCGACAGCGAACAGCAATAGGTCAAGCACCTAACGGAATAGTCATGGCAGCAGTCATTGCAGAACTTAAGAAGCGCCCAGAGTTCTATGCCATATTTGCCAACAACAGTTACGAAGAAATCATTGCTCAACTAGACCCATTCAAGGATACAGGGGCAATCAAGTTCGACTACGAATACCTACTCAAACCAGAGATAGCAGATATTGCCCGACACCTACTTGGTTCAGTCGCAGCAGACGCCCAATAGTGAGTTGATTAAATGTCCGAAGTATCCGAGGAAGAAGCGCAGCGAATAATCGAAGAGTACGTAGCAGAGGAATCTAGCGGGACTATCCCACTATGGGTGTACCTGTTTGTATTCACGGTCCCAGCCCTGTCGACATTTGTTGTGATGAATATATACCTAGAAATAGACACATTATTGTCCGGAGTAACTTCGTTAGCAATCATGAACGGCTCAATCAACTCTATCATTGCTTGGCTCACCATTAGGCTCGACGGTCAATCCGCTGAGGCACTGGACCATTTAGATTCAATTATGACTGAGATGGACCGTTTAGAAAATACTTTAGATGAAGCAAATGACAAGGTAGACAACTTCACCGGAGACTTGGAAGAACTTAGAGGACTTTTCAAGAAGGTAGGAGTATCACTTGATGAGTTGGACTTGGAGCCTGTTGCAGACGTCGTCGAGAAACTAAAGGAGAACAAAGACGGACTCAATGACATTCTCGACAACCTAAGAGGCGTCAATGTCGAAGAGTACATAGACCAAGCCAAGAGAATCGAGTGGAAGCAACTACTCAACAGCGCAGAGGAACTTATGTCGTTTGTTTCATCAAGCAACGGTGGAAATAAGCCATCATTACCAACTCCATCTATAGGTATGCCTAAACTACCAGACCTATCTATACCAGAGCCTACTATAGAAGAACTACTAGCACCAATGGCAGAAGATGACGACTGGGGACTCGATGATGGAGAGGATTTCTTCTCCGAAGAACCTGCTCCAAAGAATCTTACGATGAAGCGCACCAAGCCTAAGAAGAATCTGACAATGAAGCGTTGAGTTCTTCTAGTTGCTCGAACGAAACCCGAGTGAATGGTGCTTCTCCTTGAGCGCATTGGATTTTACGAGCAGTAACCATCACAACTGTGTTATCATCTAAGTAGACGACACCACTGCACCCGTCCTTGACTAACTTAATCAGGTTATCCAAATCAGGCTTCTTTACTCGGTATTCTCTTGAGCGAGGAGTGCGCTTCCTAGCGAGGGACTTAGGCATCATAATACCGAACTCTGCTCTCATATGAAGAGGCCCCTCTAACGGCTCTTCCCCTTCCATTGCATGCTTAGCAGCATAACGAACGTGTTGTTTTCCGTTGCGAGATTTAGCAGGGTCGTAAGCCTTGACAAACCCACCTCGGTTACTGAATCTTGGTCTTCCTTGAGCGACTGGTTCTCCAGAAATGGTGAACTCTACTTTCCTTCCCATAGACATACTAACTTTCATCCCTGTTTTTATTGTAACCCATCAAAGGCGTTATACCAAACTACTCTATCGGGTGTCCATGGAAGACGGTCGAGTACTCAGGGTTAAGTTCAAGCCGGGAGTATCTGCCGACAAGCGATTCAAGGGCGTAGTTCGTATACTAACTGACCTCATCGAAGACGGTATGCGAGACGAACAAGTCAGAATCAAAGCAATAGAAATCATCAAGCAGGCAGGAGTCAAGGGCCACGATGAAATCGGAGAAATCCGAGCAATCTCCAGATGGGTTCAAACTAACGCCCACTACATCAAGGACCCATTTGGTATCGAATTCTTTTTCACGGCTCGAAGACAGATTCGAGACATCGAAAAAGGAATACACTCGGGCGACTGTGACGACTTCGTTATCCTCGGAGGCTCACTACTTGGTTCACTAGGATATCCAGTGGGCGCGCTCATTGTTGATTCAAATAACGATGGAATCTTCAATCACGTAATGTTAGTCACAAAGACCTTTTCACCAACTAAGCAATTCGGAAACAGTTGGATTCCTATCGAATTAATTTACCCTCAATTCAAACTAGGACAATCAGTTCCTATCTCACGAGTATACCCACTAATGGCTCACGCAGACACAGTCCGGGCACCTATTACTACTAAGATGATTAGCGGAATAAAGGGATTACTGGGCGCTCACCCAATCGGTAGCCTCGCAGGTTTTGGTAACAAAACAAAACAAGAAGCAGTCCACAAAGAAGCCATGCCAACTGCTCACACAACCGACCCAATCAACGATTACTTAGGAGCAGCAACTGCTCCAGAGGATGACTACGACTTCTGAGGCGATTAATATGAGTAGACTAACTCCATCCCACGAACTCGGTAACTTAGGTGCAATACCAATAGGTAACAGTGCCTACAAAATACTCCAAGATGACAGATACAAAGAGATGGGTGACATCAATTGGAGCACGGGTGAAACTTGGGGAGTCCTTATATCCGGCTGCGTAGTCGGAGTAGCAACGGTCCTACTGTTTAACCGAATGTATCGATAAAGGTGAATAACATGTCAGCAATGAATCTAGCAACACAAAAGAGATTAGGTAGACTACCTAAAACTGAAGATACCCTAAGTTACAAAGGACATACCTACGGCAACACTCACCGAGGCTTCGGCATGAGAACACCTACTCCTACATCTAAAGGATTCTTCGGGGTTCACGGATTCGGCTCCGCTGCTGGAGACGGAAAACTTCACTACTTCGGAAACGGACCCGGTCAAGCAGACCTTCCAGCAGACGGATTCTACGGTCTGGGCAACACAGCAATGATGTCCCAAGCAGCAGATATGTTAATTGCAGACCCAACTGAAAACCAACCAACTAACCCAGCAGGTATCTATGGAGGCCTTCCAGTAATCGGAGGTCCACAATTAGGTCTCGCAATGCTAGCGGCTGGACTATTTGTCGCCAACAGAAACAACAGCAAGAAAGACCCTATTGCCCTAGCACTAATGGCCGGTGGAGCGTACACCTTCGTATCCGCTGCATCGAATCAATCGTTCTGAGGTGAGTAGCCTGAGTAACAACACCAGCAAGTTCTTGGCGGCAGTAGTCGGCACGATATTTGTTGGACTAATCATAGGGAGGATTGAATGATGCTAGGAAGAATCGTACCGGGAAGACTACCAACCACTCAAGCGAACCTCGATTTAATCAACGCGAGAATCCGCAAAGTCCAGTTCGATATGAATGTACTTGATAACAAAGTCAAGTCGGGCACCATCGATTCTCGACAAGCAGGTTACCGAAGACAACAACTTATCGGTGAAGTGGGAGAACTCAAGAGAGTTATTGCTAACAGTCGGTTGTCTACCCCATCATATAGAGTACCAATGGAAATCAGAGGAAAGAAGCCTGCCAAGAAGTACGTCTCTTACGATGATTCCAGAGCATTCATGTCTGATTACACTGGACCTGCCCGAGTCAACAAAATGCCATCGGACTGGCAAGCAACCGAACTTAGTGAACTCGATGTACCAAACATACCCGCTCAAGCAGGAAGCGGAGCAAAGTGGCCAAGCCACTGGCCCGGAATGCACTCTCCTATGATTATGAGAGCCGTTATGGAACTCGGAGAATACAACGGAAAGCAAATCATTGACCCAAGAAACTCCAATATGAGTCTAAAATTAGACTTGGTACGAAACCCCAGTCATATGGATATAGCGCTCGGGATAAAGTCTCGCTACACTCTGTTTTACGAACAACTGGCCACAGACCCACGCTTCACAAATACCGACAGAACGCTTGTCAATATCATCATGGGCAAAATTAATCTTCAAGTCTCCGAAGCCGAGAAGAAAATAGAAGATAACAAGAGAGCATACAACCGAGCCAAGGAATTAGCAGAAGCAACCAAAGGAAAACAATCTGCCAACGACGCATACGCTGGACAAGCGGACACCAATTCCGGTGACAAGTCAGTTGATTCAATTCCCGGGACCGGAAACGGAGACGAAGCAAAGGTTGGAACAGGCAAAGGAACCGTCTTAGCAGAAGAGCAAGTTAGCGCCCCAACCGCAGTCTTGAAAATACAAGGCTGGACTGTTTACGTAGTCAAAGTAACAAACCTAAACACTGGAGCACTAATCAGAGAGGAATGGTACGCTACTCACCCAGCAAAGTATGGACAGGCTCCACAAGGACCTAACGGAGAGTACAGGTTCGTAGAAAAACAAAACA
>Ga0233444_10000813_pt1 | contig 38230 bp, 56 predicted proteins | sample SI_124_October20_6_FD_182792 | JGI IMG/M metagenome (GOLD analysis project Ga0233444, IMG submission 182792) | Seawater microbial communities from Saanich Inlet, British Columbia, Canada - SI_124_October2016_10_MG | ecosystem: Environmental > Aquatic > Marine > Inlet | place: Canada: British... | reverse complement strand
AAAAAGAATACAACGTAATATATTTCCGTCCATCATAGCGATATCGGCACTATCGGTATCTGCTTCTGCTGCTTTTTATTCAGTAAGTGGACTATCTAAACTATTTGCTGGAGCTACATTTGAAGTTGTTATAATGGCTGGTTCATTAGAAGTAGCTAAACTTGTCATAGCTTCTCTCTTATATCAGTATTGGAATACTATCAATAAGCTTCTTAGAACGTATCTCTCCATAGCTGCGGTAGTATTAGTATTAATTACTAGTATGGGTATATACGGATTTTTAAGTGCAGCATATCAAGAAACGTATCAGAAGCTAGTAGTTAATGAGAACCAAATAGAGTTTTTAGAAAACAAAGCTAAATTTTATGAAGATGATGTTAGTAGGTATGATGAGGAACTTGAAAGAATATCTGGCAATATTAGTACTCTCTCTAATGCTAAAGCTACCTCGATTCAAGTACGGGACACATCGGCTGTGGGCGGTCTTAGATCAACAGTCTCAACTGCTGAGCTTAGATTGGCTCAATCGCGTATTGGGATTGAAGAAGAGAATCGTAAAGAAGCTAACGCAAAGAGAACAGTAGCAGCTGATAGTTTACAAACAATACAACTTAAAATACTATCATTCCAGAATAGCTCAGACACCGTAGGTGAGTTAGGACCTTTACAGTACCTTTCAGGACTTACTGGAACTCCTATGGATAAAATAATTAATATCCTACTCCTAGTAATTATATTTGTCTTTGATCCTTTAGCTATCTCATTAGTAGTTGCAGCTAACTTTGCATTTGATCATGCTAATAGAAAGAATCTTTATGATGAATATGAAGACGAATTAGAAGAAGACTTATGGGATAATTTTGAAGAAGAAGATATTAACGACATAGAAGTTGAATCAGAACAAGTACTCCCAGATGAAGCAAGAGGATTGGAACCTTCTGACTGGAAAGTAGTAGATGAAAATGACAATGAATTAGTAGAAAATAAAATAATAGAAAAGGTACTCCAAAAAGGACCATCTAGAAATAGAGTTCTCTATAAAGATGGCACTACAGGTTGGTTACCTAAAACAAAAGAAGACGACAACAAGATTACTTACTTATAAATGGATGTAGCGGTTTTAAAAAAGGTTATAAAAGAAACAGACGCTAACTGGCGTTTTGTTTTTGAATCTCCACTTTACGATAAATTAAATTATATTTCAGGACAATTAGTACAACTTTGTGCTAAACCTGGTCAAGAAGGTTCGGTAGTTAGAAATTATTCAATAGCTTCCTGGGATAATGGTTCAAATGAATTTGAACTTATCATAACATACCTCAAGGGTGGAGCTATGAGTGAATACTTATTCAATGAAGCAAAGATAGGAGATGAGTTTATCTACAGAGGACCAATGGGAGTATTTACTTTACCAGATAATCTAATGGATAGAGATATCTACTTTGTATCAACTGGTTCTGGTATATCACCATTTCGTTCAATGATAAATTATCTCTATGAAAATAAAGTACCATTTAAAAATATCAAACTTTTCTTTGGCACTAGAACACAAAAAGATATTGTTTATAGAGAGGAGTTAGAACTTATACAAGATGAACTCGAAGGATTTGAATATATTCCTACATTAAGTAGAGAAAAGGTACCTGGACTTGCTCAAGGTCATGTACACAAACACTATCTATCTCTTATCGATCAAATGGAAACAAAACCTTTAGTCTATTTTTGTGGATGGGATAGAATGGTCTCTGAAGGACGATTTGAATTAGGACAAAGAGGTTTCGAAATGACGAAAGATATTAGAGTCGAAATATTCGGTTAGTATGTTAGCATATGATGGTAGTGTAGTCATAAATCATAATGAGTCTAATCTTATTGGATGGAAATTACACGGTGATTTTTTTCTTTCTAATGCTAACCTTAAGTTTAGTAAAACTGAATTAGAAAAACACTTAGATGAATTATTTCTTAAGTACGGAAATCAAGGAAGAGAGTTCTGGTGGGTTGAACATTTGGAAGTATATAATTTCGATAACTTAGAATACGAACTTTTTCCTCATCTTAAAGTATTAAAAAATTTTATTAAGAAATATAATTTAGAAGATAAATTTTTTATTTATACTCATAATTGGGCTGATAGATTCACAGAGTTTAATATAAAAAAGCTATGCAACTTTATTAGCTTTTGTGATCATGGTGAAATATCTGAAGCAGGAGCTATGATACCTGCTAATCCAAATAGAAGATTTATAAAACATTTTTTATATCTTAATAGAAAACACCGTCACCATAGGGAGCTATTCTATAATAAACTAGATAAAGGAGACCTACTTAAAAATTGCCATTACAGCTATAGAACATATGATTTAAAAAACAATCATATACCGGGTAATATTTCTTCTGTAGGAGGTTACTACGCTAACACTTCTTTTTGTCACTTAGTTACTGAAACTCAATATTATAATCATTTACCTTATTACGGAGAAACTATTTTTGTAACTGAAAAAGTTGATAAAGCATTTAAGTACGCTAATCCTTTTATTGTTCTATCTGCTCCTAACTACATTAAGGCATTAAAAGAACTAGGTTTTAAAACTTTTAGTCAGTGGTGGGATGAATCATACGATGAAGAAGAAAAGCACGATGTAAGAATGGATAAAATTTATAAACTAGTAGAAGATATTTCATCATGGAGTATATCCAAAGTACAGAAAGTATACAGAGAAATGATTCCAATCCTTATACATAATCAAAACCTTAGAGTTAGTATATCTAATTTTAAAAGAGATAATTACCTTGTATCTGAAGATGTATTGAAGTCTTATAGATTTTGTGATTATGACCAATTAAAATTATGGTTAAATAATTTGCATCATTTCTAAAATTTTCGTATCTTTATAGTATGAGCGATAGAGAAATTATGAATGCCAAGAACCCTCCTTCGGCAAGAGAAATCTTAGAGAGAGAATATCCAACTATTTACAATGCATATCAAGATATTGTAGACGAGCAGTTTGAACTGTTTGCTAAAAAGCATCTTGATTACGGAATGGGTAATGTATCAGCAGGTACACAGCTAGTAAATCAGAAAGAAACTGATTTTGCTATGACCGGTCTATGGTATAGATTATCAGATAAGATTAATAGATGGAAGAATATGATCATTACTAATCGTAAAGCTCAGAATGAGACCTTAATAGATACTTTTCAAGATATTACTAATTACGGTATCATTAGTCAAATAGTATATAAAGGTAAATGGAAAGAAAACTAATATGCCAAAGAAAATTTATGCAGAAACAGAGAAGAAGGTAAAAAATCCTCTAGTTAAGCAAGTTTGGGAATCTAAGATTAAACAGTCTCCTAAAAAGAATAAGCACATTTCATATAGTTCTATCAGTACATATAATAAATGTCCTAAGCTGTGGGAGATGCAATATCTAAGAGGATTAGTACCATTTAAACAGAATATCTATACGTGTTTTGGTACAGCTATGCATGAAACTATTCAAGAGTGGTTAAAGGTACTCTACTACGATAAAGTCAAGACTGCAAATGAGATGGATTTGAGTAAGCTTTTGTACGATAATATGATTAAAGCATATAAATCAGGTAAAGCTCAAAACGGACATGATCATTTTTCTAATGAAAAAGAACTAACTCAATTTTGGTTAGACGGTAAACATATTCTAGAATTTATTACTAAAAAGAGAGCAGCATACTTTAGTACTAAGAATATGAAATTGGCTGGTATAGAGACGCTGTTATACCAAGAGTTACGTCCTGGTGTAATGTTTAAAGGACTAGTAGATTTAGTATTTTACCATCCTAATACTGATAGATGGACTATTATGGATATAAAAACTTCTACCTCAGGATGGAGAGATAATCAAAAAAAGAATCCTAATCTTACTGCACAGGTAATACTGTACAGAGAGTTCTTTGCAAAACAATTTGGAATAGATCCAGATAAAATTGATGTAGAGTACTTTATAGTTAAAAGAAGAGTACCTGCTGAAGCTGAGTTTGCTTCTATGCAAAAGAGAGTTCAACAATTTACCCCTACAGCTGGACCTCGTAAAACTAAACAAGTTATTGAATCTATGAATAACTTTATGGATAATGTACTTGACGATAAAGGTCAGTATGCAGAAAAATCACATAGCTGTAAATCACCTATAGGTAAATGTGATCACTGTGCCGATATTTTCGTTTTTTAGCCTATTTATATATAAATATATAATTATATATAGTTATGACAAAACAAGAAAAACTTACTTCAGTTAAAATTACTCAACCTCTCTACACCAAATTTAAGGTATCATGCCTAGAGAATAATTTTTCTTTTAAAAAGCTTGCAGATCGGGCGATTTTTTTGTATCTTACTGATATAGAATTTAGAGAAAAATTACACAAACAAAATTCAATCAAGTTATAAATGAAAGGATATATTAAGAAAGAAGACAGAAAAAAAGTACTTCTTCTGTGTGATGATATTCGTATGCATTCTGGTATTGCTACTATGGCAAGAGAGTTTGTTATTAATACATCACATAAGTACAACTGGTTTAATTTAGGAGCAGCATTAAAGCATCCTGAACAAGGCAAAGTATTAGACCTATCAGAAGATATCAATAAAAGATTAGACATTAAAGATGCTAGCGTAAGGGTACTACCTAATCATGGTTATGGAAATGCAATGCAGGTCAGAGGACTAATTAAAGAAGAGAAGCCAGATGCTATTTTTATCTTTACTGATCCAAGATACTGGATATGGTTGTTTGAAATTGAAAGAGAGATTAGAACTAAGATTCCTATCTTCTGGCTAAATATATGGGATGATTATCCTGCTCCTAAGTACAACAAGAACTACTACAACTCAGTAGACTTGCTAATGGCTATATCTAAACAAACTAAAAATATTAATGAGCTAGTTTTAGGGGAAGAGGCGAAGGATAAAATTATTGATTACGTTCCTCATGGAATAGATGATACTGTATTTAAACCAGTAGATAAGACTACTAAAGAATTCACAGAGTTTAAGAAACAATTATTCAGAGAAAAGGAAATAGACTTTGTAGTATTTTTCAACTCTAGAAATATTCACAGAAAGAGACCTTCTGATACTATACTAGCTTACAGACAGTTCTGTGATTTGATAGGTAAAGAGAAGGCTAGAAAATGTGCTCTAGTAATGAAGACAGAAGTAGTATCTGAACACGGTACTGATCTAAGAGCAGTAAAAGAAGCAATGACTGATCCAGATTACGTAAACATATACTTTGCTGATGAAAGATTAGCACCGGATCAAATGAACCTACTTTATAATATAGCTGATGTTACTATGTTACTTTCATCTAATGAAGGATGGGGACTAGCATTGACAGAAAGTATGATGGCTGGTACAATGATTATAGCTAACGTTACAGGAGGTATGCAAGATCAAATGAGATTCCAAGACAGCAAAGGAGATTGGGTAGACTTCGATGCTAATTTTCCTTCCAACCATAGAGGTACTTTTAAAGAGCATGGTAAGTGGGCTAGACCTGTATTCCCTAGTAATATCTCACTAGCAGGTTCTCCTCTTACACCTTACATATTTGACGATAGATGCTCAGCTGAAGACGCTGCGGAGGGAATAAAAGAAGTCTATGATCTTGGTAAAGAAGAAAGAGCTGAGAGAGGTCTTGCAGGTAGAGAATGGGCTAAATCAGAAGAAGCTCAAATGTCTGCTGTTACTATGAGTAAGAATATAAGTAAGAGTATGGAAAAAGCTTGGGATAACTTTGAACCTCGTCCTTCTTTTGACTTAATTAAAGTTGGTGATAGGCCATCAAAATATGTAGAACATAAATTATCAGGTTATTAAAATGAGTAAACCAACAATCGTAATAAGCTCCCCAATCGATACTTATTCTGGATATGGAGCAAGAGCTAGAGATTTAGTAAAGGGTATAATAAATACAGGTAGGTACGACGTAAAGCTACTCTCACAGAGATGGGGTAATACTAGATTCGGTTATCTAAAAGACCACAACGAAGATGTACTTAGTTCGTTGATTATTCCTAAAGCAGATAAACAACCTGACATTTGGGTTATGATTACTGTACCTAATGAGTTTCAAAAGATAGGCAAGTATAATATTGGCATAACAGCAGGTATGGAAACTACATTAGTAGATCCTTCGTGGCTAGAAGGAGCTAATAAAATGGACGTTGTATTTACATCTTCTAATCACTCTAAAAAGGTATTTGAGAATACTGCATGGGACTATGAAGATAAGGGTGTTAAGAAGACTATGAGATTAACTACACCTGTAGAAGTTTTACTAGAAGGAGTAGACCTCACTAAATACTACCCTACTAATAGTAGTTTAGATCTATCGGACATTAAGGAATCATTTTGTTACTTAAGTGTAGGTCATTGGATGCAAGGTAATTTAGGTCATGACAGAAAGAATATAGGGTATCTAATAAAAGCTTTCTTAGAGACTTTTAAGAATAAGCCTAAAAAACCTGCTTTGCTTCTTAAGACTATGAAAGTAGGAACATCTATACTAGATAGAGAACTTATACTAGATCAGATAGAGAGTATTAGAAAGACAGTTAAAGGCTCTCTTCCTAACATTTACTTACTACACGGAGAGATATCCGATACTGAAATGAACGAATTATATAATCATCCTAAAGTTAAAGCGATGGTTAGCTTTACAAAAGGAGAAGGTTTTGGAAGACCTTTAGCAGAGTTTGCTTTAACTAAGAAGCCAATTATTTGCTCTGGATGGTCAGGTCAAACAGATTTCCTTAAGCCTGATATGTCCTTACTTATAGGAGGTTCATTAGAGAAAGTAGATAAGTCTGCAGCTGTAAAGAATATGATATTAGAACAATCAGAATGGTTTAAACCAGAAGATGCAGCTGTAGGAAGAGCATTAACTGAGGTATTTAAAAATCCTAAGAAGTTTACTGTTCCAGCTAAGAAACAAGCACACTTTATAAAGACTAACTTTTCATTTGAAAATATGGAATCTAAAATTGCAGAACTCTTAGATAAATATATTCCAGAGATAGCAGTTCAAGTTCCTCTAAATTTACCTACTCTCGATCTTCCTAAACTAACAGAAGAAAAAAAAGAAGAGTTTAAACTACCTAAATTACGAATAGATGGATAAAGATAAATTAGTAGAAGGACCATTTGGCAGCAACGCATGCTATGAACAGAACTTTGAACAAGATGGACAGCAGGTAACTACCTGGATGTGCTTCGGTAGTGGTTTTAGTACATCTACCTTTATGAGTAAAGACTCAGACTTAGTTAAGAATACACTAGCTACATCTCCTGAACTTTATAGAGATCTAATGCATACTGACAAAAACGATAGAGTTTGGTTTCCTGCTACTATAACCCTTCCAGGTAAGGGCATGGTATTTGCTGACGGTAATAATAAAGATAACTGGAAGTGGGGAGCAGTAAAAGCTGTTAACTTAACTAATGAGGAAATAGAATCTAAAAGATACCCTGAAGGTCAAACAGTTAAGATGGATATGGCTAACATACAACATTTCGATAGTGAAAGAGGCTTTATGGATGCATTAGAGGTAATAGGTTTTTATGAAGATTAGTTATGCTATAACAGTTTGTAATGAGTTTGTAGAGATTCAAAAACTTGTCAATCTTATTCGAAAGAATAAAAGGCAACAAGATGAAATAATTATATTGTTCGACCAAAAAAATGGTGAAGAAGAGATAGCTACCTGGCTTGCTAAACAAAGTAAATACCCTAATGTACAGTTTTGGAGAGGCTTAGACTTCAATGGTCATTTTGCTAACTGGAAAAATCAACTTACTGATTACTGCAATGGAGATTACATATTTCAAATAGATGCAGATGAATTTCCTCATAAATCTCTTCTTACAGCTCTACCTATAATACTAGAATCTAATCCTGACAATGAAGTTTATTTAGTTCCTAGAGTTAACACAGTAGAAGGTTTAACTGAAGATCATATAACTAAATGGGGTTGGAAAGTAGATGATAAAGGATGGATTAACTATCCAGACTATCAATGGCGTATTTGGAAGAACAAACCAGAAATCAGATGGAAGAATAAAGTTCATGAAGTACTAGACGGCCATAAGACTTATGCACCATTACCTGCTAAAGAGGAACTATCCTTATATCATCCTAAAGATATTAAAAGACAAGAAAAGCAAAACGCTTATTACGATACACTACAGTAGACTATTTATTTATATGGAGATATGGAATGTATTTAGTAAAGCTAATAAATTAACTGGACCTATTCTTTCAATAGGATTTGGCAAAGGTTCTTTCACTAGTTTAATACTAGAGAAGATATTAGAAAAAAAAGTCACTCACAGAAATTTTATAGCATTTGATGCTTTTAATAAGTTTGGAGGTAAGCTACACCCAAGATGGGCTATAGACTTTAAAAATAATGCTCTTAACAAAATAGGAGTAGATACTAAAATTGAATACGGATTGGTTCAGAGTGAACTAAATGAAGTATTAAAGAATTACTCTCCATCTATAACTTATATAGATTCTAATAGAGTTCCTGACATTGCATCTACTTTAGAGATGGTTTATACAAATACTCAAAATAAATCTCTAATAATAATAGAAGCTACAGATAAAGATAAATTAGACTCTTTAAACAAGTTTTGCGAAACTCATTTTATCAACATAAATTTTGCCTCAGAAAAAAAATATTCTTATATTGTTAAAGGAGACAGGAAAGAAAATATGGAGCGCAACACTTTAGCTAAGATAGTATCTAATAAAGTAAAAAGAGAGCGTTCACTAAATTTAACTTAGTGATATCAAAATTAGACAATACGGTTTTTATAGTACAGGCTAGACTTAATAGTCAAAGAGTACCAAACAAAATGCTGAGACATTTTGCAGATTCAAATCTGTTTGGTATAGTTTTGGATAAACTTCTATCATCATCTATTATACCTTCTGATCAAATATACGCTTCAGTATACGAAGAGGAATTATTTTATGAAGCTAATATTAAAAGAAACATTAGAACCTTTCAAAGAAGTTTTGAATCAGCTAATAACGATAGTGACATAACTAAGATATTTGAATGGCATGATAAACTCCCATATAAATATGTCGTAATAATTAGCGGCTGTAACCCTCTGTTAAAGGTAGAAACTATAGACTCATTTGTTAAAAAGTTTATAGAACAAGAAGAAGATAACTTATTTGCAGTAATAGAAAAAAAACAATACTATTGGAATAAAGAAGGAATTATGGTTACTCCATGGCCTGAAGGTCAAACTCTTCTTAATACTAAAGCAGTAGAACCTACTTACGAAGCAGCTCATGTACTGTATGCTTCACCTATGGATCTTATTAAAGATTATAAGTACATGGGGGACTTTACTGAACCAGGAGGCATTAAATTGTTTCCAATACCAGAATTAGAAGCTTTCGATATAGACCATGAATGGCAATTTAAAGTTGCTGAAACACTTTATACTAATGGAAACTCATAATACAAGAGAAAATTACGTATACGATGGTACTGAAATATTAGTAGTACTTGATGGACGACCATTAAATACACCTCAGATGTATGATAATATTAATTATCTAAATTCTATCGGGTTACACAATATAGTAGTCAGTACCTACAGTAAATTTATACCTGGCGTTGAATCAAGTAATGTCCATTTTCCCTGTAGTTATGTAAGAATTGATAAAAAGAACGGTAACTCCCCATATTACAGAGATCTATTAAATCAACTTAGTTTTTGTTATCCTGGTTATATTGACATGGAAAACTTTGACTCTAATGTTAATATTCAAATATATTCTACATTAGAAGGAATTAAAAAAGGCTATACCCAAGAGATGGAATTTGATTATATCTTAAAATGTAGAGTAGACTACCAACTTTATAATAAGAACAATTGGATTACAAAAGCGTTGAAAGATCTTAAAAAGATTCCTTACAATACAGAAGATATATTTAATAAGAAAGTTATTTTACAATCTCCAGAAGAATGGTACTTTGATGATTTATTCTTTTTTGGGACTAAAGAAGATATTTTTAGGCTATTTAATATTCCTTTTAAATCTAATAATAAAGCAGCTGGAAATTACCTAGCTACCGCATACCCAAAGTCCCAAGGTTATAATTCTAGTTGGAAAACATTTAAGAAAAATTATATTTTAGATGCTAGTAAATACAATGTAGAAGGAGTTTTACATGACATAGAACCAAAAAACTTAATTTAATTTATATTTTGGAATAAAGAAAAAGAATTCGTATATTATATTAAACAGAAGATATTAATGTATAAAGTAGGAGTTATAGGAAATGGTTTTGTAGGTGAAAGTCAAGTATTTGCTTTTTCATCTAAAGTAGAGGTAATGGTATATGATATCGATCCTCTTAAGTCAACTCATAAGTTAGAAGACTTATTTGCATGTGACTTTGTATTTGTATGTGTTCCTACCCCTATGGGGAAAGACGGAGTACAGGACCTAAAATATATCCACTCAGTATTTAAAGCACTTAAACCAGGACCTGTATATATTATAAAATCTACAGTCCTCCCCGGTACTACCAATACCTTAAAGTCTATCTATCCTGGATTAGATATTGTGTTTAGTCCTGAATTTCTTACTGAGAGAAAAGCTAAGTTAGATATGCTAACACAATCTAGAATTATTCTAGGAGGTATACCTAAACTGACTAAGAAGGTCAAAAAGTTATTTGAATATAGATTCTTTGGTAAGAATATTATAGAAACTGACCCTACCACAGCTGAGTTAATTAAGTATATGAATAATAGTTTTCTAGCTACTAAGGTTTCTATTATGAATGAGTTTAAGATACTAGCTAATAAAATAGGAGCTGATTGGAATAAAGCATTGCATGGTTTTGCAGTAGATGGTCGCATCGGAGAGACTCATATGGATGTACCGGGACCAGATGGTAAGTTAGGTTACGGAGGGACTTGCTTTCCTAAAGATGTTAATGCGTTATTAGTATTTGCTGATAAACATAACGTGGACTTAAATACAATTAAAGGGGGATGGGTTACTAACCTACAGGTAAGACCTGAGAAGGATTGGGAAGCTGATAAAGGAAGAGCAGTAAGCGAATGAAGATATATGTCGATATAGATGATACTATAGCTGATTATGGTATGAATGATGATCGATCTAATTACAGTCTAGCAAGACCTATTTGGATCAATATAGATAAGATAAATGATTTACATGATGATGGTCATGAGATTACTTACTATACAGCAAGAGGATCAGTATCAGGTATAGATTGGTACGGTGTTACTAAGAAACAACTACTTACCTGGGGTGCAAAGCATCACAAACTTATTACTGGCCATAAACCAGCCTTTGATTTACTAATAGACGATAAAACAAAAAGAATAGAAGAAATATGAGTTTAATAAAGAGCAAAGATGAAATCTATATTATAGCTGAAGTCGGTCAGAACCATAACGGGGACATTAGTATAGCTAAGAAACTCATAGATCAAATTGATAGGTATACTTACGACGAGATTACTGGTGATAGGTTTGAGAAAGCCAATGCTATTAAACTTACTAAAAGAGATTTAGATGAAGAGCTATCTAAGGAAGGTATGGAAAGACCTTATACGGGTCCTAACAGCTTTGGACCAACCTACGGAGAGCATAGAGAGTTTTTAGAGCTGTCTTATGAAGATCATGCTGAACTTGGAAACTACATAAAATCAAAAGGATTTGAATTTGTACAGACATTATGTTCAGTTAAAACTATTAAGCTACTTGATATGGTAGATGTTGATAAGATAAAGATAGCTTCTAGAGATTTGACTAATATTCCTCTTATAGAAGCAATTGCTGATAGATCAGAAGACGTTATTATATCTACTGGGATGGCAAGTGATAGTGATTTAGAAGAAGTAATGAATATTTTTGAAAGTAGGAACAAAAAGAACATCTCCATACTTCATTGTTTGTCTCAATACCCATCTGAATATAGCAAACTTAACTTACTTAGCATAGATTATATTAAAGCTCATTATCCAGACTACATAGTAGGGTACTCAGACCATTCGTTAGGTACTCACATTCCTGTGGCTGCTGTAGCTATGGGAGCTAAGATAATTGAGAAGCATGTAACGTTAGATACATCTATGAAAGGAACTGATCATAAAGGCTCAGCTGATATGGTTACATTTCATGATATGGTTCATGATATAAGATCGGTAGAGTTTTCAATAGGCGACTGGGATATGTTTAGAGATGAAGCTGTAGATGCAGCTAAAGAAAAATTAGAAAGGTCACTAGCATTGAAGCATAAAATGCTCAGAGGTGAAGTATTAACTAAAGAAGATATACATATGATATCTCCTGGAAGTGGTTTTAAGTGGAAGGATCTTAGCTCACTTGTAGGAAAGACTTTTAATCAAAATGTAGAAGCAAATACAATTATAATAGATGAACACTTTAACTAAGTCACTTAAGGGTAAATTATCTTCTAAAGAATCTATACAAGAAAGGTTAGAAGTACTTAAAGATAAGTATCAAGGTAAGAAAGCTGTTATCTTAGCTCCTGGTCCTTCACTTAATGATCATGACCTAGAGAATTTGTATAACAGAGACGATATAGTTATACTAGCAGTTAAACAGGCATACGATAAAATTAGAGGTCAATCAGACTTTCATATAGTTAATACTTATAATTTTGATAAGTATAATGGCTATGACTATGAAAATTTAGACTGTATTATCTTCTATGGATTATCTTTATCCTATGTTAAAGAACAATCAGATAAACTAGCAATCAAACCTCATCCTGTAGACATGTGGGTTCCTGTAGTTAACCCTCCTACTATTAATTATGAGCAAAGTATACATAAAGCTGCAGACTATAATAAGTTTCGTATGTTAGGAGAAGAAACTCAGACTTGGTGGGGTACTTCTATACTCTATGAACAAGCTATACCAATGGCCTTGCTACTAGGGTGTACTGAGCTGATTACAGTAGGATGGGACTTAGGTACAGGGGCTCATAGTTATAATGATGACTTAGTTCCTTTCAAAGTAAACTCAGCTGAAGAGCAAAAAACTCAAGACTCAATAGATACTACTCCTGAATTATATGATTGGTTTACTAAAAATAATATATCGTTAAAAATATGCTCATCAACGAATCCAGCTGATGAAAGATTTGAAAGAATAGAAGCATGGCAAATATAGTATTCATTCCAAATATTGAAACAGGAGATGGAAGAAACACTCCTTACCATTACTCTGTTAAGTCATGGAGTAAGTGGTCTGAGCAGTATAAAGATATAAAAGTAGTAGAGTGGACTGCTCCTATAGTACCTGTTGAGCAGATGAAGATAACTCTACAACGTTACTGGGTTCATGACATTTTGAAAGCTAATAATATAGAGTATGACCAAGTACTTTTAATCGATGCCGATACTATAGTTCATCCTAACTGTCCTAACTTCTTTGAAGAAACAGAAGGTAAGTTTAGTGTTGTACTTAATAATGGTTGCTATGAATGGACTACTAGGAGTATTAAGAACTGGAAGGAAAGTTTATTTCCTAATAAAGATAGTATAGAAGTCTGGAAGTACTTTAACGGAGGCTTTCAAATTACCTCTAAAGAACATGAAGACTTTTATTCTTACGTTAAAGAATACTATCAGAAGAATCATAGCAATATACTTGAACTAAGTTCACATATAAAAGCAGGAACAGATCAAACTATAATAAATTTTTTAGCAAGAGACTTCGGGGTAGAAATAAAATACTTACCAGAATGTTATAACCTCCAAGACTTATATAGGAAAGGTACTCTGCACTTAGAAGGAGACTGGAGACCAGATGAATTAATTTTCCTTAATGCTGGATGGGTTTACCATTTCAATGCTATTCCAAAAAATCCTAGACATGTTTCTTACTGGATGGAAAGAACCTACAAAGAGCTCTATACCGATGTATAATATATTTTTAAGTCTTAACTCCTCTTACGTTCCTTACGGTAAGATGTTTATGAAATCTCTATATGATGTAGTAGATATGTCTAAAGTAGATAAAGTAGTAATAGCTGATACTGGATTGGACTTAAAGGATAAACAGTATTTTTTAGCTTCTTATGATAAAGTAGATATACTAGAAACTAATTTAGTATCAAGCTTTGATGAAGGAGGAACATGGGGCATAGGATGGCAATCAGTAGTAACCTCTAAAGCTAAATACTTACTTGAGGCATTAAAGAAGTATGATACTACAACAGTTATGGTGGATGGTGATTGTATATTCTTAAAAGACATATCTGAAATAATATCTGATGACGATATTCAATTGTGCTACAGAGGAGATGAAAAACCAGACAATCCTTATCTAGGAAGCTACACTGCTTTTAAACCAACTGAGAAAAGTTATCGATTTATTAAACAATGGATAAAAAATATAGATTCTAATAATAGTGAACAAGCTAAAGAAAGTCCTATGTTAGCTAAGACAGTAAAAGAATTTGATAATAACGTCATTAATATTGCTAGGACTTCGGTAAGCTGTTATACTCTTAAAGAATATAATAACAATCCTGACAGTACTTATATTGTTCACTTTAAAGGAGGTTCATTATCTTCTAACATCGATGCGGACATTAAGAAAAGAATATACGGTACGCATGGCTTTGATAAATTAGTTGATAAATATTTATAACAATATGTATAAGGTTATAGCAGCAAATAGAAGTTCTAAGAGAGCTAGTAAAAATTGGAGAATATTCGAAAAAGAGTCAATGCAGGAACATTTCGGTCCTGTATTAGATGTTGACGGTGAAGATGGAGTTAGTGTTCTAAAAGCATTCGAACAGTATAAAGATACAGTAGAGTACATTAGATGGTATCCAGATCCAGAATTAATAACTGAGAAAGAATATAAAGGAATGATATCTCAGAATGATGCTACTGGCAATCTACCTTACATTACAAATTCAGCTCAAGGATTTAAGTACGTACAAAGCAAAGAAAAAACTTTCAAGAAATGGAAAGAGGCAGGAGTATACTGTCCTGATTCATTCTACTTCGATAATGCAAAAGACTTCTACACACAGCAAGAAAAGAATAGTATAGAGTATCCTTTCCTTATAAGACTTAATAATAGCGTTTCCGGAAAGCATACATACCTTATTAGAGAAGAGAGTCAACTTAAAGATGCTTTAGCTAAGTTAGATAAGGACTATAGTCAATATACTTCTTCTAATAGTAGAATAGATACTAAACGTATATGCGTAAAGCTGATTAACTCAGTAGATAAAGAAAGAAAAGTTAATTCATCTTTCCGTATACATGTAGCAGGTGATAAAGTTATATCAGGTTATGGTAGAGTAGTAGATGAAAATGATTGGTTAGCAATAACAGCAGGTAAATTTAAGAGTGAACATATAGATAATTTTGTCTACTATAATACCTTCTGCGAAAAAGTTATGACAGATTTTAAAGATGAGATTATAGATGCTGTATCATCCTTAGAGCTTAATCACCAAGGAGTAGATGCAATATACGATTTTGATAATAACAAACTATGTTTTTTAGAAGTACAGCCAACTTATGCATCTGGTTATCCTAACGGTATGGGTAGTTATACTCCTCCTTATTATAATCCTTACGATCCTACTCTAGTAACTCACTTGAAACAAAACGAACAAGAGTGGAGTAAATTGTTTCCCCGTTACTATAATGACTGGTTGGATAAAAAGAATCATTTTAATTTAGTATATAAAACATTAAAAGAGTTTATAGATGTTCGGTCCTAATACACATATAACATCTGAGTTAAGTATAGAGTATTCTCATAGAGATAAAGAATTTTTTTCTCTATATGAAGAAACTCAAACATTATTTAAGTCTAAATTTGGATTAGATAATTATGAAATAGTATTCATACCAGGAAGTGGAACAGTCGGTATAGAGGCTCTTATAAGTTCTTTTAAGTATAAGTTAGTTCCTATTGGGGTACAAGGAAAGTTCTTAACTAGATGGGACGAATTGATAAAAAAATACAAAAGTAAAAGTATAGATTATCTATCTAGAGAAGAGTACTTATATGTTAGATTAGAAACTTCACTTAGTAGAGTTAACCTATGTGAGGATGCAGGTATAGTAGACGCAATAAGTTCATTTCCTTTTTACACGTTGGAAAATCCTAAGACGTTTGTAACGTGTTCAAATAAACTTTTAGGAGGTTTTCCTGGTTTAAGCATAGTAGGAATAAGAAAAGATTGTTTAGATTTAATTAGAGAGGATAAATCTTTTTCCTATCTTAATCTACATCTCTACCTGGAGTATAGCAAATCTAACCAGTTTCCTATGACTGCACCTATACATTTAATAGAAAATCTAAAGCAAGTTCTTATAAAGTTTAATATTAAAGAGCTTAAAAATAAAATATATAAAAACTCAGACCTTATTAGAAAGAGTTTACCTTCTAATAAAATAATAGGCGATCATATCTGTCCTGTTATTACTATTAAAAAAGATGCTGTGCCAATAAGTATAGCTGAAAAGTATCAATTATATGGATTAAATTCCAAAGAAGATTACTATCAAATATTTACCTACTCTGATAGTAATATTAATTACAAGAACTTTATCAAAGATGTCGAACAGAGTATTATATTGTGATCTAGATAGTACTCTTAACACTCACTGGAAGAGAATTAAAAAACATACTATCAATGGAGTATGTAATTACGATTTAGCCTTCAGTAGAGAAGAGATATTATCTGATGAACCTTTAGAAGGAGCAAGAGAAGCATTGATTAAATTATCAAAAGACTATAAGATTGTAATTCTTACTGCTAGACCATTCGCTGATGCATTTAATATTACAAAACAATGGTTAGATAATAATAACTTCTATTACCAAGATATAATAGTAGTAAATCGTTCTATAGATAAACTACCCTACTTAAGTAAGGAATCTTTATTTATAGACGATTTAAGTAGAAAGCATGAGAACAATCTTCCCTACACTGTGCTATATAATGAAACTATAGAAGAGTTGGAGAAACGAAAATTAAATTATATATTGTTTAAAGGAGATTGGTCTAAAGTAATGAATCAACTTGGGTATGAATAAAACTTCATTTGCGATAGGATGCTTAGTGCAGTGGTATGAATCTGACATTATAGAGGAGTATTTGTCTACATTAAGTAAAGCTATAAAATTATATGAAGGAAATGTTCTAGTCGATATAAATATAGCAGCAGGCCAAGATTTAGAAAAAGCACAAAGTCCTGAAGCTTATGATAAATGTTTAAATAACATAAGACTGATTTGTAATAGAGAAGGGTTTAACGTAACTACTACTCACGGCATAACCACTATATCAGACTATAGAAGAGAGTTCAATACTAGGTACTGTGAGCTTGCTGACGTTCTTATATGGGGTGAAAGCGATATGCTTGTACCTTCTCAAACATTCTCAGCTCTTAATATACTCCATAGTAACGTTTCATCACCTAAGTACTTAGCTACTTTCGGTATTTGTAAAATGTGGGATGATAGTTGGAAAATGTTAGAGCATCCTAAATTTACTGACAAGCCTTTTATAGAGAATGATTATGATAACTGGTGGTCAGTTAAATATACTATGACTGCAGATGAGATGGAAGAGATTAATAGAGGAGCTCAAGACTTAGGGGTAGTTACATTACCTCAACATAAATTTAATGGTTGTGGATTAGTTATAAGTTCTGAAGTTATTAAAGCAGGTGTTAATATTCCTCAATCAGTATTTTTTGTTCATGAAGATACAGCATTTATGCTTATGACTCAGAAGGTATTAGGAAATATTCCTCAGTATAGTATAAGAAATATACTAGTAGTACATAATAGAAATCATCCTAACAAACGTAACAACGTATATGGTGAGACTGGAGATACTATGAATAAAAAGAGAAGAAGTAATGACTGGTATGTTAAAGCTAATCGGTATTCTGAAGAGAATTGTTACAATCTTTTTAATCCTAACTACAAAGCTAAAACTTGGAAGGACGTATGGAAATAGCTTTCTTTACTGAAATGGGGTTTACAGGAAAGGTCCCTAGAACTCATACTAATATGAGAACAGAGTTTGCTTGGATGGTTGCATCAAATGCTGATCATTATAATATTAATCAAATACCAGATAAAAAGTACGATTTAGGTATTACAATTATTCCTAAAAAAAATCCTGATTTTGATCTTAGTAAACTTAAAACCGTCTGTAATAAGGTAGCTGTAATGCAAGAAGGGCCTCATTGGTACTTTCAAGACTATACGTTAGATAAACAGATAAACTACTTTAACACATTAAGACAGGCAGATATCATATATGTTCATAACGAAAGTGATAAGAAATATTATTATGGTTTAACTTCTCACAAAGATATTAGAGTAATGAAATCTCTTATGATTGACGATGCTGTAGGAGAAGTAAAGCAAGTTAAAAGAGAAGGGGTTATAATTGGAGGAAATTTTGTCAGCTGGTATGGAGGATTCGATTCATATATAGTTGCTAGTTCTATTTATGATAAAGTATCAGCACCTGCCATGGGTAGAAAGCAACAAGGAGAAGAACAATTAGTTAGTATACTTCCTTACATGGAATGGAAAGATTGGATACATAAGCTTAATGAGTTTAAAGTAGGAGTTCATTTAATGAGAACTCATGCTGCAGGTACCTTTGCTTTAAATTGTGCATACTTAGGTGTACCTTGTATAGGATACAAAGGATTAGATACTCAAGAGATATGCCATCCAGACCTTACAGTAGAAGTAGGTGACTTAGATAAAGCTAAATATTTAATAAAAAAGCTTGTCTCTGATGATAATTTTTACTATATTAATAGTACAAAAGCTAAATCATTGTATAGAGAGAACTTTAACGAATCTAAATTTAAACTATGAATATAATAGTAACTGGCGGAGCAGGCTTTATAGGAACTAATCTTATTAAAAGACTGTTAAAGTTTGGGTATAATGTAGTTAGCATAGATAACTATAATACTGGAAAGAAAACTAATCATTTAGACGGAGCAACTTACATAGAAGAAGATATAAGAACAGTTGACTATAACAAAGTAGTAGCTGATAACTTTACAAAACAAAAGATTGATGTAGTTTACCATCTTGCAGCACTAGCAAGAATACAGCCTTCCTTTGATAAACCTTTAGAGTACTTTGAAGTAAACGCTACAGGTACTATTAGAGTAGCAGACTTCTGTTCTAAAAATAATATTCCCTTACAGTATGCAGGATCCAGCTCTCATCATTCTGGCAAGTTTAAAAATCCTTATACATTCAGTAAAGATATAGGTGAGGAAGTAGTAATGCTTTATCAGGACAGATTCAAACTTAACGCTACCATTACTCGTTTTTATAATGTCTACGGTCCCTATCATCTCAAAGAGGGAGGCTATTGTACGGTTATAGGTAAATGGGAAAAGGCTTACGAAGAAGATAAACCTATGATTATATTTGGTGATGGTACTAAACGAAGAGATTTTACTCATGTTGATGATATCGTAGATGCTCTTATAGCCATTCAGACTCTCAGCAAGTGGGGTAAAATATATGAACTAGGATTTGGTAAAAATTATTCTATAAAAGAAATTTTTAATTACTACAAATATTCTAAAGTAGAGTATAAAGAAGACAAACCTGGAGAGGCTATTACGACTTTATGTACAGATAAAAAAGCTTTTCTTGACCTTGAATGGAAAGCTAGCATCAAGATAACTGATTACATTAAAGATTACATTAAAGAATACATTCGTAAGCAACATATAATTTAAAGAACTGATTAGTATGCAAAAAATTACATTTGTTATTCCATCTAGAAATAATCTAGAATTTCTCCAGCTTGCATATACATCTATCCGCAACCTAGATACTAAGCATGAAGTCTTAGTTTTAAATGATGCCAGCACAGATGGCACTCAAGAATGGATCGAACAACAAAATGATAAAGATTTAATAGTTTACCATAACCCAGGACCTGATCGAATAGGAATTGTAGGAATGTTTGATAAAGGTATAGAGATGGCTACTACTGATATTATTATGGCATATCATGCTGACATGGTTGCCGGAAAAGATCTAGATAAGAATATTCTTAAACACCTTACAAAAGGTACTGTAGTGTCAGCTACAAGAGTCGAACCTCCTCTACATCCAGACGGTCCTGAAAAGATTATCAGAAACTTTGGACTAGAAGCTGATGAATTTAACTTTGAAACTTGGTATAAACTAGGAGAAGATTTAAAAGAGGATAGAACTACAGAAGGTATATTTGCTCCTTGGTGTATGTACAGAGAAGATTTTTTATCTATAGGTGGGCATGATGAATTATTTGCTCCTCAATCTAAAGAGGATAGTGACTTATTTAATAGATTTGTATTAAATGGTTATAGAGTATTACAATCATGGGATGCATTAGTATATCATTTTACTTCTAGAGGTTCAAGATTTAACAAACATGCAGGAGGTTCAGCAGGAGTTAACTCAGAGGAATGGCTCTATACAACTGGAAAGAATATGCGTAATTTTATTCGCAAATGGGGTACAGGAGTACTTCATGACTCTTTAATGAAACCAATAGTACCTAATAAGTATAATGTAGGAATAAGAATAAAGAATTCTAATAAGAATCTTTTACATGCATTAGAACCTTGGAGCGATTGTATTTGTATGGATAATGATTTTGCTAGCTATATTCTAGAAGAGCAACCTAATACTAATATAGACTTACAAGACAAAATAAATACACTTTCTCATATATGTACTAATGATGTAGTGATAGATATTGACGGCAGGTTATTTAATAATACTGATTTCCAACATATTCAAAAAATCTCTCAGATATTAGACGATAGCGGTAAAGAAGGAAAGTTCCAATTAGGAAATCTATTTATTACTATACACAGACTTGAAACATACACTAAAGACTTAATTAACTTATGAAAAAGTATATAGTAGAATTTACTCTTGTAGACGGGAAGGTAGAAGAAATAGAACTTACCACAGATAGATTAGATTGGTCTATCCAACAGTGGAGTAGAAACAGAGCTGTAAGCAGCCATAAAGTAATATCAGAAGGAAATAACAATTCCCAACAAATGCTGTTTGGGTAACTATTTATTAATATGAACAAATTAGAAACATACGTTAAAGAGATAATATCAGAAGCTACTAAGATAAACTTTGCAGGCCATACATTTCTTCTTAAGACAGATACAAATGAAGATCCTACTAAAAAAGGAGTTAAAGTACAATTTGTTCCTACTGAGTTTGGAGCACTATCTAGAACAGAGCAAAATGATATTGCTATTGAATTAGAAGAAAGATTAGAAAAAGGACTTGCTGATTATGATTTGAGAGTAGAAAGAGATAGAAACCTTAAAGATAAGTCTATCATTGGATTCTTTATTTACATAGAATACTTTGATAAGTTAGTTAGAAAAGCATTATCCGGCAGTAGCCCAGACATTCCAGTAGATGACCAAGATATTGAATCCTAAAAAAAGACTAAGGCAGGTATTATTTTCTATTCATCCTTTGAGTTATAGAATCAAACAAAGAGGATTAGACAAACAATCTATGGACAAAAACTTATTTATAGAAGTTATTCAGCAACTCAAAAAAATTGAAGATCGTAGAGACTTTATGAATTCAGAGATAGGAATGGACATGACTGCTTACGAAGATCAGTTCTTCCATGTTATAGAGAACCTTATGAAGATGCACTTTAGCAAAGAACAATTAGGATTAATACAAACCTACCTCTACACCTTATCCCCAGATAAAGAATGGGATGGTACCATTACAATGGAAAAAAATAAAAATACTAAAGTCGTTCCCTTCAAAACTCCTACTCAAGTATGGGAAGTTATTAGCAATTTAGATGCTTAATTAGTTGCTTTTTCCATTTTTTATTCTTATATTTATATCTAATTAAAAAACGGTTATATGACTCAAACTATGCAAAGTATCCAAATGTTAAATTGCCCATCATGTAGTGAATCAACTCTCCATCCTAAGAGAAAGGAAATGGGCTATCACGTATGTGTAAATTGTTCTACAGCTAAGCCCGTAGTAGGTATTACTACTGTAGAAGGTTCTGGTGATCATACTTATAACGATATTATAATTATGGATCAAGACAGAGCAAGAGCGATTGCATTAAAAGAAGCTGAGCTTTCTGGAAGGACAGTTCATATTGAAATGTTAGATTTAGATACAGATGAATCAGCCATATCACAATCAGTTAAGGAGAGTGTTACTAATGTCTTAAATGATGAAAAAGAAGATGTTTTTATTTCTTCTGTAGACGATACTCCTCAAGGAATTCAAGGTATAGATTACTAAATGGCTCGTCCTTCTAAGATATTAAACAAGGAAGACATCCTTAGAGCTCAGAAGATGACTCGTTCTAATATGGCAGCAGCCAGATATCTTCATGTATCTTATAATCACTATAAGAAATATGCTAAGATGTATAAAAACGAAGACGGAGCAACTCTTTTAGATTCTCATATGAATCAAGAGGGCAAAGGTATTCCTAAGTTTTTAACTAATGGTGGGAAAGAGCCACCGTTGATAGATTTAATTGAGGGAAGGATTCCTGTAGAACATTTTGATGCTTCTAAGATTAAGCAGAGACTTATCTTTGAAGGTATGATAGAAGAAAAATGTACTAAATGTGGATTTACAGAAAGAAGAGTTACAGATACTAAAGTACCAGTTATACTTAACTTTAAGGATGGTAACAGAAAAAATTATCATTTAGATAATTTAGAGTTTCTCTGCTACAATTGCTCTTTCCTATATGCAGCATCGCCTATAGAAGAGAAACAAGCAGAGCAAATGGAAGACTACGTTGAACACGCTGATAAAGAGTTCGACTGGGAATTGGATAAACATCATATAGAGCATCTTAAAGAATTAGGACTGTATGAAGATGATAAAGAAGACGGAAGTGAATTTATTTCTAGACTTTAAAACTATTTATTACCATGGCAAAAAAGAAACCTAATAAATTTTCCACCTGGAAAAAACGTAAGCCATTAGAAAGAAAGGTTGCAGACGATCTGGTTAAGCAATCAGAACTCAACGATAAGTTGAGAGAAAAGAAGTTAGGAACAGACTTCCTAGACTTATTTTAACTTAAAATTATTTTATGAAAAACTTATTATTAACTGTTATAGTGAGCTTGCTATCTACTTTTGTGATGGCGTTTACAATGTATAGTCGAGAAGAAGTAGAATCAGAAGTAGAACCTCCTTCGAGGCCCTTGGCCTTAGAAGAATTACCCCCAGTAAAAATAGAAGCTCCAAGAGTGGAGCTCATAATGAAAAACCATAGTAGGTTCTTAGAAGACTTAGGAATGAGAGAGTCTTCCGGAAACTACAAAGCTGTCAACCAATTCGGATATTTAGGAAAGTATCAGTTTGGTAGAAAGACTCTTAACGCATTAGGATATAAAAATGTATCCAATAGAGAGTTTTTAGCTAATGGTTCTATCCAAGAGGAAGCTATGTATGCTTTGCTGACTCATAACAAAAAAATACTTAGAAGAACTATTAGTAAGTACTCTGGTAAGACCGTAAACGGTATTTATATAACTGAATCTGGCATTTTAGCAGCAGCACATTTAGCTGGACCAGGTAATGTTAGAAAGTTTTTAAGAAAAGGATATGAGTTTAAGGATGGTAACGGAACCAAAATGACATCATATATGGTAAAATTTAGTAATTATATATTAGAATTTTAATATGAAAAAGGTTATATTATTAGGAACAAATGAACTTTTAGGATACGGTTCTGAATTTCCTAGAGCTTCAATAGACTGTAAATACATTCCTAAGGAGTTTAATCCTAACAAATGGAATAAATTTAGAGAAAAAGTAAATTGGGATAGAAAATTAATTTCTAAAGAATTTAAAAGAATCTCAGATTTATACGGTTATGATTCTAATCTTCCTGATATAGTAGAGTTTAGAAAAGGTAAAGGTTGGACAGACATATTAAGTAAACGTCTTGAAGGCAAGTGCGAAGTTATAGTTCCTAAATTGAGCGGAGAAAGTTTATTTACTCTATCTTATAATTTAGTCGGAGGAATAACTAACGGGCAACAAGAGATAGATTTTCAAGACAGTGCTGCAATACTAATACTTCCTCCTACTGATAGAGATATATTTTTCAGAGCTAACAAAGGCTCAGATAAAATGGAAAATGTTACCTTATGGAACTATGCCTTAATGCTTTCTAGATGGAAAGAGTATGTGGAATCTAGATTAGGAAACTTTTATTACATTCACTTAGATGACTACCCAGAAGAGTTTTATAATAGTAAAAATAATCCTCTTCTATTTCATTTAAAAGATGATCTTTTATTTGAAGACTCTCTCTATAGTAAGATTCCAGATGGTGCTTACAAAAGAATGTATGACGGAGAACATTTAGACGGTGTGGGTCATTTATACTTAGAAGAATATTTTTACAGAACTATGAAAGAAAATGGTCATGGAAATTTGTTTTCCTGATATATTTTTCTTATATTTAGATAAATAAAAAGGTTATATTATGGCAGAGAAAGGCGGATTAGAGCAACAGAATCTTATCAACGATTATAACGTTGCAGGTTCTTTAGAGATTTTTATGAAAGATGAATGGCGTAGAGTTACTACGAAAGACTTTAGATCTTTTAATGGACCTCGTAAGATAACTCAACCTCAATATACTGAGTTAGGTAACGTAGATGTTCCCATGATGACTTATGAATACTTTGGCCCAGTTTATGCTTGGGGTACTAATAACGTAATAGATTATTCAGATACTGGCTCATTAGAGAAAGGTAAGGTATGGGATAAAGCTAGAAAAATATCAGAAAGCCGTGGTTAAATTACATTTTAAATCAACAGAAGAATTTGAAGGACTATTTACTAAAAAGACTCTTGCAGTAACTAGGAGTATAGTTCAAGGTATAGAATTAGCTATGCAAAAAAATGGTAATAGAACAGCTCCTCTATTTGAAATTACGTTTGAGGGAGCCGATAGTATGTACGAAATATCTCTTCCTAGGTCTCAATGGGTTCAGGCCTTAGAAAGTTGTTTAGAACATCTACATGCTAAAGACCTTTCTGACGAACAAATTGATTGCTGGAAGCTTCTAGAATTAGCTAAAGCATGGTGACATTCAAAAATTTTAAAAAAAAATCGAAAAGTAAATTTAAACTTCCTGATTTTCTTCACACTACCCCCGGTGTACCTTCTTCTACTCAATGGTGGAACACCACAGATTCAGAAGAAACTTTAAGATCTAATCTCCAAAGAAGAGACTCCAAACTTGTTTTAGAGAAGTATGGATACATAGATAACCCTATCTCATACGACTACAACAGTACAGGATTTAGATCTAATGAATTTGATAAAGGTAAAGGATTAGTAACGTTAGGATGTAGTTTTACATTTGGAACAGGTCTCCATCTAGAAGAAGTATGGGGTAGTAAATTAGCTGATAAGCTAAAACTTCCTTTATATAATTTAGGTTCAGCAGGTACAAGTATTAATACTGCTTACCGGTACCTACTTACATATTTAGATAAGATAGATATACATACAGTGGCTCTTTTAGGACCTAACAGTTTAAGAACAGAGCAGATTGGTAAAATTTATAAAAGCCCTACAGCAGTAGAGGAAAGAAATCATATATTTAACCTTGGTCCTTGGGAACAAGTTCATTTAGAAGATCCTGAGCTTGATAAAGAGTATGATTTTGTAGAGAAATATAAAAAGTCATTTTTTTTAAATGAGCCGAATTATGTCTTAAATTACTCTTCCAATTTAAATGCTATAAGATACTTATGTTTAAAGAACCATATAAGATTTGTGTATATTTATTTAGAAGATGTTCGTGATTACCTTAATTATGTTCTCTATAATAATCAAGATACTCATCTAACCGGTATCTGTAAAGCTAGAGATTTAAGTCATTGGAGTAAAGAGACACATTCTTTTATTGCTGATTTATTTTTTAATTCTATTCATAAGAAAGATACTCTTTACAACCTATCAGACTATGGCATTACTTCAATTTACTAATGCATCCTTCAACGATCTTCAAATTAGCAATCTAGACTGGAGTAAAGATAGAAGAGATGCTAAACAAAATGATTTTTTTAAAAGTCCAAAATATATAGCTAATGCAAAACAGAATGGTTTTTACAAAAACAACAAACCTTTACCTCCAACATATAAAAGAAACAAATATGGATTTAGATCAGATGAGTTTTTTAAAACTGATAGTTTTATAGCGTTAGGTGATAGCAACACATACGGTGCATACCAATATGAAGAAAGAACCTGGCCTTCTTACCTTACTGAATCTTTAGGAATAAAAAATTTTAATCTAGGCGTTCCAGGAGCTTCTATAGCTCAATGTTATGTAATACTAAGAAAGTATATCGATCTTATAAGACCTAAATATGTATTTTTTCTAATTCCAAATCTTGCTAGAAATTATACTTGGTTAGATGATAACTACTACGGTTACAATATAGAAAATGAGTCTACATTCTCTGATAATACTGCTCTTAAGAAAAAATATAGTAAAGATACTTTACTTATTCTTGATTCAATCGAAATTGATAGCACCAATAGTTTAGAACTTCAGGAATTAAATTACTATAAATATACTGATGCTATTTACAATGTATGTGAAGAGTACGGAGCTAAATTAGTATATCTTCTTAATCCTTCCTGTCCTCATAGACATTATTTTAGAGTCCAGGATATGGTAGTTGACGACTCATATGCATTAGATTATCGTCATTTTGGACATTTATATATGAAAAGAATAGCTGATTATTTTTTTAAAAATTATGATATTAAAAAAAACTACGAAGACTTTATTTAGTGGGCAACCAGTTATGTATAAACCTGGTACTAGAAATTATCGTCACGGTAAAGAAGAAATATTAGAATTAGAAAAAGTTTTTAAAGACAAAGAGTCTAGAGATAATTTAAATAGAGGAGGATTTATTGTTAATAATAAACTAGTTCACCCTACCTATACTATTAATGATCATGGGTTCCGTTGTAATAAATTTCATAAAAAATCTACAGGTATAGTAACATTAGGGTGTAGTGATACTTTCGGCGAATATCAATTCCTAGAAAAGACATGGCCATACTTAGTAGCTTCTCATCTTAATCAAGAATGCTGGAACTTATCTTCTTGTGGAGGGGACATAGGTATTAACTACATAAATTTTTTAAGATATAGTAAGTCTATAAAGTTCGATAAAGTTTTTATATTAATTCCTTCTCCTACTAGAGAGATTTACTATAAAGACTACGGTAGTAAGTTAACTACCCGTCAATTTAATAAAATAGATAAATATTATAGACAAATTAAACAAAAGTATAATATTTCAGATAAGATTAGTAAAGAATTACATTACCATGATATAGATAAGGTCGAAAATGATCTTAATAGAATGTTTTATATAAATTCATATCTAGAAGCTATACAAGGTCATGCTAAAAAAAATAATGCTGAAGTATACTTTATTCCTAATATTAACTACTTTAAAAAAGATTGTATTGTAGTCAAGGACTTTCCTGATAAACAAAAAACATATAACCTGGCATGTGATTTAGTACATGCAGGTAGCACTTTTCAAAAAAAAATTGCAGATTCCTTTATAAAAAAGTTGCGTAACTGAAAAAGATTTCTTATATTTATAGAATATAAATTAAAAAGGTTATAATTATGAAAGATGTTATGTTAAGTTTCGGTAAAGGTTTAGATGGGTACCTAACCAAAGATCAAATAAAAAACTCAACTCCTCTAGTATTTGCAGATGCTCCAACTAACCCAGACGTTAGTAGTAAGTATTTATTCGTAAATACTGAAACTATTATTGATGACCTAGAAAAGTTAGGTTGGTTACCAGTCCAAGCTGCTCAAAGAAAGAGTAGAAAAGAAGGAGGTACTATCTTTTCTAAGCATATGGTTGCTTTCCAGAACCCAGATATTAAGATTACTTCTGCTGATGGTGATGATGCTTATCCTAGAATACTTCTCACTAACTCTCATGACGGTATGCAAGCGTTTAAGTTTAGCGTTGGTATATTTAGATTAGTTTGTAGTAACGGTTTAGTAATTGCTGATGAGCAATTTAGTGACTTTAAAATTAAACATAAGGGTTATACTTTCGGTGAGCTTAGAAATGTAGTTCGTCAAGCAGTAGAAGATCTTCCTAATAGAGTTCAGGTAATGAATAATATGAAGAATAGAATCTTAACTGAAGATGAAAAGAGAAAGATGGCTTTAGATGCTATGCTTATTAGAGCTGGAGTAAAAGAGCTTCAGTATGATGAAGAGACTATCACAGATATATTAGACCCAAAAAGAGATGCGGATAAAGGAGATGATTTATGGAGAGTGTTTAACGTTATTCAAGAGAAGATCACTCAAGGAGACTTTCACGCTGCTCTTACTGGAGCTAAAGTACGTAAGGTACGTAAGATTAAATCCTTTGAGAAGGATATGAAAGTAAATAAAGAGTTGTTTAAGTTAGCTACTGCTTTAGTATAATGGTAGAAGTTATAAGACATACCTTAGGATTTTGTGGAGAGCATTGGCATCCAAACATTTGGACTGCCTTTGCTGCTTCCCCTATAATAGCAACTACTTCATACTGGATTAAGTGTAAGTGTGGCGGATGGTTTAATAAACATAGAAATAATTGTGATGGAAAATAACACACCTTTTAAACTCTCAGTTAAACATTGGGATAGAAAAATTACAGTAAAAATGGATCATTCTGATATTTCTTGGGATGAGTATGTAGAACTTCTTAGAGAACTTTCAAGAGCCGCAGGTTGGAGCAATGAAAGTATAGAAGAATTATTTGGAAATTAACATGTGTAGCTCAGGAGCTCATTATATAGATGAGGAGCACAGACTAATTTATTTTACTGATATTTATATAAACCTGTAGGTTAGTTTACTTTATTAACCTATATTTATAATAAAAATCTAAACCTATGAAGGGTACCCTATTTTCAGCTGATTTCGTAATAGATGATTCTAATAATCCAAAGTTACTAGAAATTAATACTGATACTGCTATCGGTGATAATATTATATCCGAAAGATTAAGTTTTGAACCATTAAAAGATATACTATCAGGAAGCAATATTACAAACTTAACCGTAGTTTATAAAAACTTTCAAGACTTTTTTGTTAAGTCCATGGAGACTTATATTTCAAGTAGTGCAACTTTTATTACTAGCTTTAATAAAGTTCAAGTAGATGATTGTACTATTTATCCTGAGACAGTTGATGATGCAGATGATAAATTTATTCTAAGATTAGCTTATGATGAGTCAGCAACATTTGATTCTGTGTATGCTAAATCAGAATTAGCTTTATTTGATTTATTTTATGGAAATAATGATCTAGCATCTGTTGTTCCTTTATATCATTCATCCTCTACTTATGGAGTGATTGATAGCTTATCATCTTCGTTTAATGGACCTAATGTTCCAGACTTTGCTTCAAAAGGAGGTTTTAAAATGAAAGTTAACAAAGGTAACCTTAGATTTTATAAACTAGGTCTTCCTGAAACAGGATCAGATTATAGAATAAATGAATTTAAATCTCACGTTCTAGCTGACGATACATTTATTACTAACTATCAGAATAGTATATCATCTTCACATGCTAGATCAATTAGAAGTGTTAATATAGTATATGGTTCAGATTTAGAAGTAGGATTTCTTGGAGAATATGAAATAGATGCTCTATTAGAAGCTCCTACTCTTCTTACTACAAGTAGTTATTCCGGAAGTGATGTTACTTTTGAAGTAAATAATAAACACAAATTTGAATTCGTAACTAATTTTGAAAAAGTAGCTAAAGGTGTTGGAGGTGGAACTTATATATTAAGTGCTTCAGGAGAAGGAGTTAGAGCAGATTCAGTTGTTACTGGTTCTGGTGCTTTATATACTTCATACTTTATTTCAGGATCACCTGATTCAGATAACTTTGAAATCTTAGACATATGGCAGATTCCTGGTTCAACCCTTCCTTCAGGTTCCCACATATCATCTTCTATCCTTGACTCTGCTGGCGTAAGGACTAATAAAGACTGGGTAATGAGAAAATTTACCTGGGAAACTGGAGACGAATCCTATATAGGTTCTTCAGTCTTTATGGCTTCTTATGATGAAACAGAAGACGTTATTAAATTTAGAAAAGCTTATGAATTAGATGAAGGAGATTTTGCTTATGATAGTAACGGTAATCAAGTTAAAATAGCATCTCACTCCATTATAGTTTATGATAATCTAGAAGAAGCAAAAGGAATAGACCTTGACCTTGAAAGCGTAGATACATATGTTCTTTCAGGATCTAATGTAGTACTACACAACTACATGGGAGCAGGTAGATGGTTTCCTTATACAACATGCTTCCTTGCTGGTACTAAGATCGACACTCCTAATGGTGAAGTAAATATAGAAGACATTAAAGAAGGAGATATAGTTTACTCTTACGATATTGAGAGACAAAGAAAAGTTACTAGAGAAGTTTCAGCTATCGACCATAGACATACGGTGGGTGATCATAAAGATGCTTGTCTTAAATTAGGCTATTTAGATGGTGGAGTATTCGATTTAATAATAGATGGAGAAGAAGCTGGATTAAGGTTTACACCAGAGCATCCTTTTTATACTGAAGATGGTTGGAGAGCAATGTCTCCTATACAAGAGCAAGAACCTTGGTTATCTGAACAAAAAGATATTAAGATTTTAGAAAGAGGAAGTAAGGTATTAATTGACGGTATATGGAGTGAAATTCAAGACTTTAAATTCTACATTACACCTGATGAAACCCCAGTATATAACTTTACTGTTCCTGGAACAAATACTTACATAGCTGAAAAAACAGTAGTACATAACAAATAATTTATTATGGCAATATACAAAACTATACAAGCATCTAAAAGTAGAAATAGGACTACTAGAGCTCTTACATCAGACCAACAGACTAAAGCTAGAAATATTATTACTAACTTTATAACTTACTTTAAGAATAACGTACAGTAATTTTATACGTTTTATGAAAAATTGTTTGATAGTGGCTCTTCCTAGAAGTGGCTCTTCTAACTTGTTATTTAGTATTTCAAAACGAAATAAACTTAAAGGACTATTCGAACCTTTCCATAAAAGTCCTAATATCTATTCCCGTTACCATAAAAGTACAGTCTGTAAAATGATAATATACAGATTAGAGATGGAGGAATTGATAAACTTCAGTAAAAATTTTGAAAAAGTAGTTATACTTTCAAGACGAGATTTAGTAGCTGCTACAGAGTCTTTTGTTGCAATGAGATTAGATAACCATTCCAACAGTCTCACAGTATGGAATGAAGTATCAGATTTTAATAAGAAACATATTCCTTACTTTACTGATAAAATGACTGATTGGAGTAATTCCTTAGAAGATTTATCTAACAGAATTGGTATTAATATAGACTACTATGAAGATGTATACTCTAATAAATCTTTACAAGATAAAGATATTAAATTAGATCTAGAATATTTTGACCCTATTCGAAAATTGAGAGGCAAAAAAGCTTCTGTTGTAATATGATTTGGACTAAAGAAAACTTCTTATCAGAAAAACAGTGTCAAGATATAATTGACGCTAATGAACATAGGGCTGAACCTGTTAATTATATGGAGTTTGTAGATAGCGATGGTAATGTTAATGAAAGGTATGATATTAAAGATAGAGATAGAAAATCAGATATTTGCTACTTTATAGATATGCCTATCAGATATGATATGATTCATTATTTGAGTATTAAGTTAAATGTTGATTTCCATTCTATAGACAAGTATGAGGCTTTCCATTTTATAAAGTATAATGAATTAGATCATTTTAACTGGCATAATGATGTTACTAGGATGGGAGAATATTATACCGGACTTATAAGCTTAAACGAATCATATGAAGGAGGAGAGCTTCTATACAGAGATAGTAAAAGAAAAATACATCAGTTTGAAAAAAAGACTGGAACGTTATATTTGTTTCCTGCTAAGACATTTCACGCAGTAAAGAAAATAACGAAAGGAACCAGATATTCTCTAGCAACATGGTTCTATAATAATAATAAAACAGTAATATAATTTTGATACTAGAGCTTTTTTTCGTATATTATATAAAAAGATAATATTATGAACAGAGAGTATTTTATTGCATCAGACAAAATCAACGCTAGAATTAGAGAAACAGTTATTCCTGGTTACCATATAGTTATGGAAGGCAAGACATATGAACAGTGCTCTAAACTTCCAACAGGAAGAGTGAAAATCAAAAGGTTATTCAATATGGATAATACTTTATCTTTAAATATCTATGGGTAAGTATGATTGTTGTATCATCATGTTATAATTATACAGCAGCTAATCTTTATAATTTTGTAAGTTCTTTAAATAACACAGGGTATACAGGTAAAAAGTTAATGGTTGTATATGAGTGTGATAATCTTACTAAACAGTACTTAACTTCCAATGGCTGGATTGTTTTTCAAAAAGATTTAGATAATATTCATGTTGTTACAAAAAGATTTAAAGATATATCAGATGTTCTTTTAAAGTACCATACTTCAGAACAAGTGTTAAGTGTGGACTGTAGGGATGTTTACTTTCATAAGAATCCTGAGTTGTATGGTTCAAGTGATTTACATATAGGCATTGACGGGGATTACCCACTCTCAGATAACGAATGGGCTACCAAGGAAATGCTAGAGAAGTATCCTTCTGAGTATAATAAAATTAAAAGTAGACATCATCTATGTGCTGGTGTAGTCTTAGGTAAAAATGAGACTATTATTTCTTTGTTTAAAGATACATTTGATTATACATTCCAATCAAAAGCTTTCAGTAAATTTAATACCAGTAAAAATAGTACAGTAGACCAAATGGCATTTAACATACTTGCATACAGTAAGTATAATTACAAAGCTACCGATAGTAATTATGTAATTAATTTATCTGACACAGCTTGGGATACTAAAAAAGAATACTATATTTACCACCAGTACGATAGGGTTGATAGTTTTTGGACTAAACTAAATTCTAATATTCAGAAAAATGTATTGTGAGTAGACTTATTACGCTAGGCTGTAGTCATACTTATTGTGAGGGAGTATCAAATCCTTCTAGGGAATCTTGGCCTGCAGTGCTTTCTAATAAGCTTGACAAAGAGTTAATTAATCTAGGCAGTCCAGGAGCAAGTAATAGGAGCATACAACATAATGTATTTAACTTCTCATTTAAATTAAATGATACAGTTATTATAATGTGGACATATTCTGATAGGTATCACTTTTTTCGTGATAAAAAAAGAGACACTGGTTTGATAAACATTTGGGGTAAGGGAAGAAGTGAAGTTTGGTTTAAAGATTTTCATACTAAATACAGTGAAAGATTCGATAACAAAACTATAGTTAATCAAGTCAATCTATATTTAAAAGATAAGGGAATCAACGCAATCAACCTATTAGTATCTTCTGAGTTTAAATACTATTTCGATATCACTGCTTTAACTACATTTGATATTGACTTTACTAAAGATTATTTACAAAAATACCCACGAGGAATTGATAAATGGCATTTGGGTAAAATGGGAAACTATAATTATGCTATGAATATTTATAATAATATTATAACCAAACCAATAATTTAACTATAGAATGAATAATTTAGATAGGCAATATCAAAAGCTCTTACAGAACGTATTAGAGAATGGTATAGCAAAAAAAGATAGAACTGGTACCGGTACTCTTTCTACCTTTGGAGCTACAATTAGACACAGCATGTCAGAAGGCTTTCCTATATTAACTACTAAGAAGGTAGCTTTTAAAACTATGGTTACTGAGTTAAAATGGTTCCTTAGAGGTGATACTAATATTAAATACCTTCAAGATAACAATTGTAAGATATGGGACGGTGACTATAAAAAGTCTGGTAGAACAGATGGAGAGTTAGGACCTGTATATGGAAAGCAATGGAGAGATTGGAATGGGTATGATCAATTAGAGAATCTCATAGTAGGGTTAATTAATGAACCTGATAGTAGAAGGCATTTAGTATCAGCTTGGAATGTAGATGATTTAGAGGAAATGACTTTACCTCCTTGTCATTATTCTTTCCAATGCTATGTAGCAGATGGTAAGCTCTCTCTGATGTGGAATCAACGTAGTGCTGACCTATTCTTAGGAGTACCATTTAACATTAGTAGTTACGGTCTGTTACTGTTATTACTATGTAAGGAGACTAGATTAGAGCCTGGAGAGCTGATAGGAAACTTTGGAGATGTTCATCTATATACTAATCATTTAAAACAAGCAGCTAAACAAGTTAATAGGTCTGGATTTAATCTCCCTTTAGTAAAGTTAAGCTGCTATGATATTTACAGAGGAGATTTTGATGTAGAGCTTGTTAAGTATCAGAGTCATCCTGCAATAAAAGCACCATTAAGCAACTAGTATGAAATTATTTTTAGAAATAGTTCTTTATGCATTAGTAACCTATGGAATAATAACTATAGGGTGTTAAAGTATAAAATTTTTATAGGTTATGATTCTAGAGAAGATATAGCATATCAAGTATGTAAGAACTCTATACTAACCCAATGTTCAGATATCTCTAAAATAGAAATAATACCTCTTAAATTAGAAGAGTTAAGAAAAGATGGGCATTATTGGAGAGGAGAAGATAAATTAGGATCAACTGAATTTACTTTTTCTAGATTCTTAGTTCCTTTTTTATCAGATTTTAAAGGTACCTCTTTATTTGTTGACTGTGATACTTTATTTCTAGATGATCCTCTTAAATTAATTGAACAAAATCGCTTAGAGTATGCTATTCAAGTAGTTAAGCATGAATATAAGCCGCTATTTAAATATAAGATGGACGGTAGAGTTCAAACTCAGTACCCTAGAAAAAATTGGAGTTCAGTAATGTTATGGAATAATAGTCATTTATATAACAAACAACTCACAGTTGAATATATCAATAATGAAGAGACAACAGGAGCCCATTTACATAGGTTTAATTGGCTAGATGATTCTTTAATAGGTTCTCTCTCTTATGAATGGAACTGGTTAACTGATTGGTATACTGAAGGTACTCCTAAACTTCTTCATTTTACAGAAGGAGGTCCATGGTTTGAAAATTATAGAAATTGTAAATACTCTGACCTCTGGTTAAAAGAGTTTAATAGAATGTTTAGTGAGTGAAAAATTCGACATTGAAAAACACATTACTTTCCGGAAGAAAAGGATTAATCAGGCTACTATTTCCAACCCTTTACTTCCTGGTCTTGCTGTAGTAGAAATAAATCCTACAGAACTTTGTAACAGGACCTGTAGCTTCTGCCCTAGAAGTAACCCTGAAGTATACCCTAACCTTAATCTAAATATGCCAGTTGCTGTAGCTGAAAGACTTTCTAATCAGCTCAAAAATGCAAACTATGATGGTGATATTCATATTACAGGTTTTGGTGAACCTACTCTCAATAAAAATATAATAGACATTGTAAAAGTATTTTCTAAGAATTTTTATACTACAATCACTTCTAATGGAGATAATATTATGTCCGGTAAGTTAAAGCTAGAGGATATTATAGAGGCTAAACTATCTTACCTAACAGTTGATTGTTATGATGGAGATGAACACTATACTAAGATAGTAAATAAACTTAAAGAGTTAGATAATACAGATGTAGGATATAGAGTTAGAGACCATTATGATGATGGTTCATCTACTTTATTTGATGATTATAACTTTAACAATAGAGGAGGAATATTAGGAGAGGTTAAGAGTATTAAACGTCCTTGCTTCTTTCCTATGTACAAAGCAATGGTAGATTGGAATGGAGATCTTCTTCTATGCTGTAATGATTGGTCTAGAAAACAGATAGGATTAGGAAATGTAAATAAAAAAGATTTTCCTGAGCTATGGAATAGCATATACTATAACTCTATCAGAAGAGCTTTACTAAAAGGAGATAGAAAAGCATTACCAGCATGTGCAGGATGTAATGTAGATGGGTGTATGGCAGGAGAAGATAGTGCAAATTTATATAGAGAAAAGTTGGTAACTTGATAATTTCTTCTTATATTTAGATATAAAAATAAAGGTAATGCACTTAAGAACTACTAGAAGATTAGCTGAGAAATATTTAGATAAATGTATTGACGTCTATGGTCATAGCAAACACCATGACTGTACTCCTTATATAGAGTTTCAACCTTATGTACATTCAGTCTATACTGAAGATGATAATCCTGAAGCAGAGTATATCTTTGACTATAATACAATAGTAATATACTATAAGAATATAGAAGATGCAGAGCATCTAGCTCAGACTATCGTGCATGAATATCAACACTACTTACAGTCTCCTTCATGGATGACTCGATACTACAACATGGGATACTCTTACTCAGATCATCCTTATGAAGTAGCAGCTTTTAAAGCAGAGAAAGATTGGAGATTAGTTGCGTAACTGAACTATTCTTCTTATATTATAATAAAGATAAAATACTATGGTTAAGAGATTAAAAGAATGTGTACTTGGTGAAAGAGTTTTACTAGATTGTTCAATGGTGAATGGTCATAAGGGAGTATATGAAGTAGTTGTCCGCTCTATGGATGCAGGAGAAATAATAGTTGAAACTCCTGATGGTTCTAGAGCTAGTATGGATGGATACGAAAAAGTTCAAGAAGTTTAATTAAAAAAATAAAGGTTATGAAAAAAGCAAAAAGACATTATGAAGCTTGGTCTATTGAAGAAGCTAACTCATTTTTAGATTACTATTTAGCTAACATTACAAGGAAAGATTACTCTATTGTATTAGATCAATATGCTCAGCAGGTTGATAGAACTTATGATGCTATTGCATTTAGAGTTAAAGAGGTACTTAGTATTCTTACTGAAGGGACTAAAGGATTAAAAAAGGATAAGTGGACTAAGGAGTTCATTAAAGCTGTAGATACTAAACTTAATGATGGTTCTATATCTAAAGCTAAAATGTTAATGTTATTTGAATAGTATGCATAAATTATATTTAGTAGTATTTAACTACAAAGGATCAAAGTATTTTAAAGCTGGTATTACATCAAAGGCAGATGTAATGGAACGTTTTAAGTACGATATTTTAAAGCACGGTCTTACTGAGTTTAAGATCAGAAAATCTTCATGGTTTAAAACTGAAGAAGAAGCAAAAGAAGCAGAAGATAGACTCTTTACAACTATAAAAGATAAGTTCCCGGATAATAATTATGTAAATAAAGACGGTAAACATTTTTTCCATAATGAATGGTTTGAAGAAAAACTTAACGGTATTACAGAAATGCGTAAGTATGATCATAAAGAAGTTCAAGAGGCATACAAGTTTATATCTGAAAATGGTGTAAGATATTACAAGGATTTAGTTGCGTAACAGAGATAAAGTTCGTATATTTAAGTATAAATAAAAATAAAAAGGTTATGGCAAGTTTTAAAAACTTAGTATTTGTTGATCATCCTATCGGAGGTGGTATTATGGCTAAGCATCGGTTTAATAACGGTAGAGTAATATCAGTTGTTGCTGGAGCAGGATTATACTCTACCCCTAATTCACCTATCTCTAAACCAGAAGAAGTAGTTTCTTTTGAAGTATTAGTTGATGGTGAAGATGATGTAAGAGGATGGCAGAGTAGAGAAGATATTAACTCTATTATGGAAGCAAATGAAGTGTAGTAAATGTGCTGAGGATATAAATCCTCTTAGGATAAAAGCTTTACCTTCTACTAAGACTTGTGTAAAGTGTTCAACTACTAATGCTTGGTATGTTAGGAATATTATTTCTGGAAAGACTGAGTATGCTGAAACTGAGATAATAAAAGATAGCTCTGCTGCTACTACTATTAGAAAGATGGATCAGAGAGTAGGTTGGGGTAGTAACTTATATAAAGGATGATATGAAATTTGACTATAGACCTTTACCTTCTTGTATTACTATTGACAAGAGTTCACTTCATGGCCTTGGCCTTATAGCTACTAAAGACATGGGACCAGGCTATCCTCTTGGTACTACTCAC
>Ga0233444_10000811_pt1 | contig 38243 bp, 33 predicted proteins | sample SI_124_October20_6_FD_182792 | JGI IMG/M metagenome (GOLD analysis project Ga0233444, IMG submission 182792) | Seawater microbial communities from Saanich Inlet, British Columbia, Canada - SI_124_October2016_10_MG | ecosystem: Environmental > Aquatic > Marine > Inlet | place: Canada: British... | reverse complement strand
ACAATTATATTTGGTCTATCACAACTCATACTTGTATGGAACATTGTTCGTTCAGTCAAGAAGGGCGAAAAAGTCGGAAAGGATCCATGGGGTGGATGGTCTCTTGAATGGGCAGTCACATCGCCTCCGCCTACACCATCATTCGCTGTCGAGCCAACACAGTATGATGCCAATGAAGGTGCAGAACATCATGAAACTAAGTTCGAATCTATGTTACGCGGTCCATTCCGGACGATTAGTAATCTTTGGAACAAGGAGGCGGAAATATGAGCGGAAGTCTACACGATGTCAAGAACGAGATCTGGATGAAGACTGTCCTGATTTCTGTTGGACTTCTATTCGCTGGTCTCGCAGCCTATGCTGTTCTAGCAGAAGGCGTTGGTTCTGTTAAACACCACGATTGGGAAGATGCTCACGATGAATTAGTCGAAATTGAAGCTGAATGGGATGCTGCAAATGAATCTGGAACTCTTGAAGAAAAAGAATCTGCCAGTGACAAGTGGGATGACGCACACCATGCTGATATCGATGCACACCTGTCTTACCTAACATGGAGTACTGCTGGTAAAACAATAATGGTGATGTTCATAGTTTATGCAGCGTTCTATGGAATTGCAGGTTTCTTCAACAGCATTCAACCTGAAGAAGAACATCATGACCACGATGATGATCATGAAGAACATCATGGTTCGGCCTCACCGATTATGATGGCCGGTGGTATCCTACTATTCATGATGGGATTCCCTGGATTTGTTACAACATGTAAGGCTTGGTTAGGGTTAGATTACGACCCTGACATGTCTGGATTTATGCTATCGGCAATTGGTTCTGTTGTCTTAATTATTGGAATTGGAAACTGGTGGAATGAAGACCTGAAAGGTCACCCAGAACAAATCGCAGTATCTGACCCATTCAAGGGACAAGACATACGCAAGGCTGGAATGTGGATTTTCCTAATCTCGGAAATGATGGTTTTCGCATCCTTCTTCTCATCCTACCTAAGAATGAGAACTGGCTGGTGTACCCAGTGGGCTGTTGACGCTGGAAAGTGTGATGTTGTAGACACATACACTGCTTCAGATTACCTGAGACCAGGTGGCGCAACAGGAACTGGAGATTTCTGGACATTGCTTCCGGGTGGAATTAACACATTTGCTCTGATTATCTCATCATACACCATAGTTCTCGCACTAAAGGCTGCTAAGAATGTCAACTGGGAGCCATCTAATAATGCACTCATGGCACGCTTGTTCCCTACAAGGAAACAGGCCGTGCGTAACTATCTGCTAATCACCGTAGCACTTGGTTCACTGTTCATTGTACTGAAATTAATCGAATGGAGTCATCTAATTGCTGAAGGATTCACAATCGATAGCCAAGCTGGTTCAATCTTCTACGTAGCAACTGGGGCACACGGACTTCACGTATTCATTGGATTGCTAGTAATGCTATTCATGGTATTCAAGGCCGATACTATCGGTTATGATGAAGAAAATGGCCAAGGGATCGAATACTTCGGATTGTATTGGCACTTCGTGGATTTGGCGTGGGTTGCCATCTTCCCAGCATTCTATCTGTACTGAGGTGATATTATGGGCGAACACAAGTATACAGGACCAATAGCAGGAATCTTCCAAAAAATGGCTGATAAGATCGGGAAGGATGTTTACTACGTAAATTTCCTAATCCTGATGTTTTTCACTTTATTCGAAATAGCGGCAGTATTCTTCGAAACTGTTCCAGGAACAGATATCGAAATCACAAGGGATGCTGTCTGGTCAATTCTGATTGTTGTTGGAATTATCAAAGGCTACGGAATCGCTGCATTCTTCATGCACTTGAAGGGCGATCCTTTCATCTACACTAGGACTGCTCTGTTCCCAATTCTATTCGTAGCATTGATGCTATGGGGTATCGGCCTATCTAACCCTGATGGGATTGATGGATTGCCCTCTTGGTGTACTCCGAACTACGATTATTCATACGTAACTGAATAAACATGTTCGCACTAGGTTTGATAAATGACCCTAAGGAGGTGCGTTTCATGCGCTGGTTAGCCGTAGCAGTAGTGACTTTGCTCTGTATTTCGACCCTTCCATCAAGTAGTGCCGGTGGAGACGGAGTACACTGGAATGGATACGACTTAGACAGGAAATCTATTCCTAACAGAGTTCTAATTGACCAAGATGGGAATAATTACTCTCTTCAGAAAGGCGATGCTGATGTGAATGTTGTAGCATTCATTTTCACAACTTGTGTTGATGTCTGCCCCGTTATTACTAGTAACCTGAAGTCTGCTGAATCACAGTTAGAAGATGTTGATTATCAGTTCATCTCTATCACTGTAGACCCTGCAACAGACACTCCGGAGGTTCTGAAGGAATATGTTGACGGTTTTGGAGCAACATGGCCACACTTGACTGGAGATATTTCGGACATGCAAGAAGTATGGGATGATTTCCAAATTTCTGTTGAAACAGAAGAAATCGAATCTCATGATCACGACCATGATGATAACAGCAGTATGAATCACAGCATGGATCATAGCAGTGATGCATCTACTGTAACTCTTGTTGCGCCCGGTGGAAACAGCAGTCAGTATGATGTTGAGCCTACTGGATGGGACCAATTTACTGCTGCTGCATTCCAAAATAATTGGACTATCAACTCCAGTAACAGCGAATTGGGGCATTATGTCATAGGCATAAATGGAGATGTCTCACCAACTGATAGCTCTTGGTGGTGGGAATTACACTCATGGAATCAATCTACAAGTTCTTGGGAAGAAAGTAGTTTAGGCATTGACTCTGTTAGAGCAGGGCACCTCGCGTTTGCACCGAACTCCACTGATGATTCGATTATACCAATGCCTGAGATGGGCAATGATTCATTCGTAATTGTTCAGTCTAACGGAATAAATGATACTTCGACTCTAACTCAGATTAATGCGTGGCATATGTCACTTGCAGCACTAGATTCATTTGATTCTCCGGCTTCAGAATATGGCCATTTCATGAGTTCGATAGATGGTGTTTCTGCACCAGCCGATGGAACTTGGTGGTGGCAACTTCACTACTGGAATATGACAGGTGAGTCGTGGGAAGAAAGCGTAGTAGGAATGGATTCCCTGTATGACCAAATGCACATTGCTTGGGCTCCAAACAGTACCATGGACTCCATGATCCCTACACCGGTTTCTGAAGGAGGAGAGATGACTCACAAGTTAGGTGTTGTATATCCCGGTGGAGAGACTGATATGTTTGCTGGAGCCTATTCCAATATGAACACGGTAAGCGCCATAGAACATACAATACACACCCTTGGTCAAAACAATATCAATCATGTTATTACGCAGGATTATGTAACTTCGATTAATGATATTGATACAGATTACAACCTTTACATCTGGCATGACATGGGAGAAGACAGTCACTGGATGTCAACATCTGATGCAAGCACTGAAACTTATCTAATGGACGACTCAAATCATTACGCTTGGGTTGCTGATGGAGAAGATGCTTCAACTCTCATGTCACCATTAGTAGATGAGACCGAAGAAGATCAGGTCACAACCTCAACATCCCACTCTACTCAAACATTCATTCTTGATGACGATTGGAGGCCAATTGTCGTATTCCTAGGATACGATTGGAATGTGGACGACTTTGTTGACGATGTGGAAAGAGCAGCAAACACTGCCAACAATCCTGGCGATGATGATTCAGGACTACCTGGTTTCACGTTCGCTACAGTTGCTGCAAGCCTTGGTCTAGCGATTATTGCGAGTCGAAGGCAAGAATAGCATAAGATAGATTCTTGAAAGAAAGGCCCCACCGGCAAAACAAGCGGAGATCGCATAGCCTGGTATTGCGGTGGACTTGAAATCCACTGTCCCTTGGACACGGGAGTTCGAATCTCTCTCTCCGCGCTTAACTAATTTAGACCAATTTCAATTGTGTATATGAAAGGGTTCAACAACTCAAGGTGCCGTAGACAGTTCATGGCCCGCCCACATACGCGACTAGCATTGCTGCTGGTCCTCTCGATGTTAATGGCTGGATGTGTCTATTCCTCTACTCCTGAATGGGGTAGTGGCGATGGACAATTGAATGTAGATATCGAGGAAGGTTCTGCCATAATCCAGTCTCAATTAGGAGACGGTTTTGATTCGAGCGTAGCGTTTGGTTGCAATGGCACCAAGACTAAGGTCACTGGAATGTTGATTTCATCTGCCATTTACGATACGCACCCCGACATAGATGGCATTGAATCTGCAATGGGCGCAGCTGTAATTATCCATACCATGAAGTGGAGTGAAGCCGAAGCCGTAGAGGAAGGAAGTGCAGGCAGAGTCAATCTCAAAGATTGGTCTTCGCCTGTGAATCCAACAGAGGCTGTTGGAAGCAAACTTTCTGAGAATGAAGATGATTGGGAAGTAATAGGAATCATCCCTGGCTCGGAGAATATTGCAGACGGGTTGAATGTGCTAGAGCATTGGCATCAACCAATCGAATTGAGTGGATACATCCTTGACACAGACAATGTAGCCACTGTCTCAGAATCGTGTGAGTTAGAAGACCAAGGCCATGGAATGGTCGTCACTAAGATTCGTACCGAGGAAGGTATTGTCAGTATGGATGGAGACCACGATGACGAATATTCGCTTGGAGACACTGACATATTTGGCGGATGGACTTTCATACTGTTCTTCCTAATCGTTGGAATCGGTGGCGGAGTTGGACTATTTATCGTCTCGACTATGGTAATCCGCCAAGGTGCTAAAGCGACTGCTGAAGCACTACTTGGCAGAGAAGGTTTCGCCAAAGCAGTCCAGATGAAGAAAGACTTGAAATCTTCCAAAAAGGCTGGACTGGAAAGCGCTGAAGACCGTGCTAAGAAAGAACAGAAATCGAGGACACCTCCCAAGAAGTCTTCCCAGAAAAAAGAAGAACTCATTCCAGGATTCAGTTTGGATAGTGTATTATCATCTTCAAGTGAAGATGAAGCACCAGCAACGTTCGGAGGAGGTGGTTCTGTGGTAGTTACAAGTGAAGCTAAGCAAATGCAGTCACAACCTGTCGTAACATCTACTCCTGTCAAGGTGGACAGCACTCCCATGCCATCTACAAATGTTGTATCCAGTCAACCAGAGACTCCAAAGAGAGGGCATTTCTCTGCATCAATGTCAAGTTCTCAATCTAGTTCACGCACTAGCACTAGTAATCCAGTCAAGGACAAGCCAGTAAAGAGGCGTGCTGTAAAGAAGCGTGCTGCAACACCTGATCCAGTGCCAGAAGTAAAAGAGAAGCGTGCATCTATTACAGATGATGACGATTTCAGTGATTTTTCATTCTGATGCCCAAGGAACAATTGCAGCCCCACGAACCAACAACTGTTCTGTATGCCATTCCAATGTTGCAGGGCTAACGATTACTGGTTCACCATCTGCTTGAACCCAGGTCGAAACTGATAATGGCTCCTCACAAATATTACCCTTTGAATCGACGGGTTTGATTTCAATCCGATTTGCTTTTTGCTGAGTAATGCCCCACTTCCCAATGTGTTTGCCCTTCTTCATAGGGCCCATTAGAGATAACATTGCAATTCTGGAAAGTCTTGGAGCATATACGATACTACCACTTTCATCCAGAGGCGACACTCCTGGGCAAACTTGGTATCCTCCACCGAATGTTTCACCTGTAGTTGCTGCAAACATAGAGAAGTCGAGGATTTCGCCTTCATTGTCATCCAACTTCAGCCATACCTTTCTTCGTTTCCAAAATGGAATTGTTGTTATTCCGAGGTAAGTGTATTTCTTGCTACCCTTAATCCATTTAGCGCGATGTAATTTAGCCCTTGAGACAGCACTAGTAATCCCAGCATCTGATTCTAAGAACACCCATCTTACCACTCTGCCTTCGTTCTGTGCAGGACCGTCCCAAACATTAGCACTGGGGGCTGGATATTCGCCAGCAGAAGAGGCTGGGAATCCCTCAAGACGCCACGCAGCACATCTTCTATCAACTCCATTTACAAGGACATCAATTGCCGCATCTACGCTTTTACGGGAGATTCCTTGAGTAATTGCGTAATCGTTTCCAGTCCCTAATGGAAGAATACCCATTGCGATATCTCCGCCTCTTAGAGCGCTAGCTACTTCGTGAACTGTTCCATCGCCACCAACTGCTACAATCAACCCGTTAACAGAATCACCTCTAAGTTTCCAGGCGAGTTCTCCGGCGTGTCCGACTCCGTTAGTCATGTATGTATTAACCTCGAAACCGCGAGATTCAAGTTTAGCAACGATATTCGGCCATAACTTGCCACAAGTGTGGTCTCTGCTGGCCGGATTTACAATGCAATGTAACGGTCCCATGGTAGATGCAGAACATGTTGAGTCAATCAAACCTACTGCTAATACAAGCGATGGACTCATGTCTGATGCCTAATCAGCAAGCATCATGACTTGGAGCGCGGAGCAGTGCGAGCACATGCGCCGCGCCATCGAAGTTGCCGAAAGGGGAAGAGGTCAAGTTCGTCCTAATCCCCTGGTTGGTTGTGTTTTGGTAAAAGATGGAGAAGTGATCGCTGAAGGATGGCATGACCACTTAGGTGGATTACATGCAGAACAGATGGCTATTCACGATGCTGAAGAAAAAGGCCACAATACCAACGGCGCTGTTGCATATGTAACTCTGGAGCCATGCAATCATTTTGGCAGAACCCCACCATGTACTGAGGCGTTGCTTTGGGCAGGAATTAGCGAAGTAATTGTTGCCCACGGGGACCCTAATCCTCTGGTTAGAGGTAATGGAATCTCGGTTCTAGAAGAGGCTGGCATAAATGTTGAAATCGGGCTACTAGAAGATGAAGCCGCTAATCAAATGAGAGAGTTCTTGCATTGGTGCAAATATCGCAAACCGTTTGTAACGGTTAAGATCGCAACCGACATCAATGGTTCAGTCGATGATTTATCAGAAGATGCTGGTAGGTTTACTAGTCAGGAATGTTTAGTCAAGGTACACGAATTACGAAAAGATTGTGATGCCATATTGGTTGGCTCAAACACTGTAATTCGGGATGACCCCTCGCTTACTGTAAGGCTGGTTGAAACTGATAGGCAGCCATTACGAGTAGTAATTGACCCAAACAATCGAATCCCTTCAAACTCGAAAATTTTGAATGATGGTTTTGGCACAAGACATCTCAATGAGGATTTCCGTGGCCTAGAAGCAATGTTAGACATGCTAGGAGATTTAGAAGTACAAAGATTACTGGTCGAAGGAGGCCCGACTACTATAGCACACTTCCTTGAGCAAGATTTAGTCGATGAATTTATTCTTGTAAAGTCTGAAGTTGTACATACTGAACCAGTATTAGCAGAGTTCGATCTATCTGAAGATAAATTTGGTAAAGTGTCTCAAACTAATTGGGGTAACGAATCTGTTACTATCTATTCGAGGTGAATAAATGGCTGCCTTTGATGAAACCACAGTGATAGCGCTACGTGGATGGCACCCCGCCATATCTCGTGCTGAGGCTAGAGCGATGTTTCCAGAGTGCGAAATCACTCAGAATAAATCTCGAAGATTAGTCACTGCAAAGGGCGATAGCGATTGGTCAAGGGCAGAAATGATGTCAGGTAGCGAATGTGTGCTGGTTGGTGGAGGAATTACTGAATGGACGTCCATAGAAGACTTCCTAGAAGTCATTCAGAGTAAAAAAATGGAAGATATGGCTGTCGAATGTTGGAGACATGAAGGCAAGTTACCGGTTTCAACTAAGGATATTGAACGCCAGATTGGTGGGCTTTTTCATGACAAGGATTCTACTTTCAATCTTGAAAATCCAAAAAATAGATTCGGAGTTGTATTAGATGCATCAGCCGGGCTTGTAGCCTGGGGTTGGATGTACGGGTTGGGGCCTGGAAAGCATGGCTGGGCCTCAATGCGAGCAAATAAGCGCCCGTTCTTCCGACCGGTTAGTCTTGAGCCCAGATTAGCCAGAGCAGCAGTAAATATTGCAGCAGGGGTCGATGAGGGGTATGTTGTAGATCCAATGTGCGGCACTGGTGGTATTTTGATTGAATCGGCACTGACTAATCGCAAAACATTGGGAATAGACTTCGACCCAGTTATGGTTGAAGGTACGAAGGAAAACCTAACTTGGGCGGGTGTTGATGCAGAGGTAAGAAGGGGTGATGCTACGAGGTTCAAGTTACCGGAGAACTTGGCCGCATTGGTTGTCGACCCTCCTTATGGTCGGAATTCGAAAGGGGATGAAAAGTTGTTAGAGGATATGTTAGCCAATGTCATATCCCAACATAATCAATGCAAATTGGTAGTGATTTTACCTAGCGAAGCTGGCAATGAAAATTTAGACCAATCTATCGAAACTGATTTCGAGTTACCCGGTTTTGATATTGAAGAGGCATATGGTATACCAGTTCACAAGTCACTGGGCCGTACTCTAATTATAGCTTCAATTTCGACTCAAGATTGAGAAGTCGATGTGCATCTTCCTCACCTGGTTCGTCGAATTCCACCGTGTGCGGACACAGGTCGTCCAAAATTGCGAGATCTTCTTCGTTGAGAATAACTGGATACGTTCTGCAGCCTAATGGCCGGCTATCATACACCGAACAGACACCCGGCGCAGTAGGTATATCCGAACTAGTTGCCAAAAAAACACATGACCTTGTTTCTTGGTTATTCAATAGGCGACGAATCCCATTTTCATCCTTACTGCAGAACTGGTCTTCATCCATACCAGTGCGTCTCGTAAGTCGGCTCGCTTCAGTTGCAGTGATTGGCATTACTGTCTCTCTGCAACACATACTACATCCCTTACGAACGCAGGGTGAAGCACCGCTCATGTCCTTTCCACCACCCTAGAGCACTTCAATGAGCGCGAGGGTGTGGTTCAAGAAGGGGTGGCTTTTCGGCAGGTTGGGGCAATTAGGGTAGTCTGGATATCCTTTCGGCCTTCGGAGCCGAAGACGTGGGTTCGAATCCTGCATTGCCCGCTTTCCAGATATCGAGCCGTGAGGCTCAAGTGTATCCGATGTTAGCCCCTAACATGGGCTGCAACCTTCGCGACCTCGCTAACTCTGAAGACACAACAGTAGAAGCGATGAGAGGTAAGCGTGTAGGAATAGATAGTTTCCTTCTAGCATTCCAGTTTTTGACTACTATTCGAGACCGATCTCCAACAGGTGATGGCGGCCCATTGAAATCCGATAATGGCAAAGTAGTTGCTCATTTGATGGGTTTTCTTTCTCGAGCTTCACTAATGTTATCCAAGGGAGTGAAACCTGTATTCATTTTCGATGGAACTCATCCCGAATTGAAAAGAGATGAGATGGATGCTAGGAGAGCAAGGAGAGAATTGGCCGAGACTGAATGGAAGGCTGCACTCGAGAGGGGCGATTTTGCGACCGCTCAAAAAATGGCACAGCGATGCGTGAAATACACTCCTGAAATGGTCGAAGAATCTATGGAAATGTTGTCTTTAATGGGAATACCTGCATTCAGAGCAAAGGCGGAAGGAGAGGCTCAGGCCGCTGTAATGGCTGCTAATGGCCAGTTAGATGCAGTTGCTACTCAAGATTGGGATGCATTGCTTTACGGAGCCCCCGTAGTAATCAGAAACCTAACATCTGATGGAAGTAAAAGAATGGGGCGAGTTATTCGTGCTCAGAGAATCGAACTATCTCAAATTCTATCTGAAAATGAACTAACACGTGACCAACTAATCGATCTAGCAATAATGATTGGAACAGATTTCCACCCCGGAATCAAGGGCATTGGTCCGAAGACTGGGTTGAAATTGATTAAAGAATTTGGTACAATAGAAGCGATATGTGCTGCTAAAGAAAAAGAAATTCCTGATAGAATCGATGAAATTAGAGAGGTTTTCAGAAACCATCCTGTAGTTGAAATTGATGATGAAGCGTTGAAACAGGGCGATGTTGACGTAGAAGGATTGAAGAAATTCCTTGTTGACGATAGGCAGTTCTCACAAAAGAGGTTTGACAATGCTATGGAACTACTAGAAACTGCAGGTCTAGTTAGAACTGGCGGCCAAACGTCATTGTTTTCTTTCTGAAATAAATCGTAAAGGACTGGCTAGGACTTCCTGGCCTTCCCATTTACCGATTACTCCTCTAGCAATACTTTGAGGATCTGCTAGGGCTTCACTAATCTTGTTAATCGGCGATGTAGGAATGTCTTGAAGTAAATCACAAACATCGGTTCTAGTCATTGCGGAAACTTTGGATTGTATTACAGATGCAACTTCTATCCTAGAGTCAACGCGGTTTTGGTTGGTTGGCCACACGTTTTCAAAATCCAAGTATTCTGAAAGTTTTGCGAACTGTGTATCTGAGCCTACAGCAATAACAACCCAACCATCACTTGCTTGGAATGCTTGGTATGGGACGAGGTTTGGATGTCCAGAACCAAGAAGTCCCGGATCATCCCCACTGACAATTTGGTTCTGGCCTTGATTCGCTAGGGAAGCAATTGCACAATCCCACAATGAAATATCTAGATGAGCGCGAGTACCTGTTCGTTCTCTATGAAATAGTGATGCCAATATTGCATTTCCAGCATACAAGCCTGTGATAATATCAATCCATGCAACACCTACCTTTACTGGACCGCCGTCTGGCTCTCCGGTTATGCTCATTATTCCACTCATTGCTTGTAATGCCAAGTCATATCCCGGCTCTTGAGAACGTGGTCCACTTTGCCCAAATCCTGTTATTGAGCACAGAATTACATCTTTAGAGATAGGTCCAATCAATCTCTCTAATTGGCCCGGACGAAAGTTCTCTATCACTACGTCAGATTCAGAGATTAAGCGTTGAATTTCTGCTTTATCTTCCTTCAAGTTGTGGAATATAATTTCCTTGCTGCGATTACAAGAAAGATGGTAGGCAGCAACTCCGTCATCAAGGAAGGGAGGTCCCCAGCCCCTAGTATCATCTCCCCATGGCGCCTCTACTTTTGTCACCGTAGCTCCGAGGTCACCTAACATTTGAGCGCAATATGGCCCGGCTAATATTCGCGATAAATCGAGGACTTTTATTCCATCAAGGACAGCGTTCATTCTCTTCACCCCATACATACAACTGATAACTATCGCTAACTTTCTCTGAACCTTCAAAATCGATTTCTACCCATCCCTCAGGGATGATTGGATCGATATATGGATAGACGATTATCCAATCTACGTCTTTGAAAGTGTCACACTGTGACAATTCTGCTTCCCAGCCACTGTCTTTGTTCCTCCAAAATCCAAGGTTGTCACCGTCACTGTCTGGGTCCATTGCAAACTTTACAGTGTAAAGGCGATGTACAGAAAGGGGAGAATTTGCCAAAAACAGTATATCTTCCCCATCTTCGATTTCTTCACCGATGTGCTCTCCCACTACGTCGGTTCCCCTGTGGCCTGAACCTGCTAAGATCCATGCATTCAATATCAGCATCAAACCAACTGTTATGACCATAGCATTACGATTTTTTACGAGACTGATACCTGTTGTATCTGTACGTAACATCCTGCTAAACCAAAGAGGGATTATCAGTAGTGACAAATATCTTGGATTGTTTGTAAATGAGTCAATGATATCGAAAAAGTCTCTCTCCAGGGACACCGCTTCTGTAATCCATAGTGCGGCAATCCATCCAATTAGACAAGCGGAAACCATAGCGGAGCCCCCGTATACAATTCTTGATTCTTCATTTTCAGTTCCATCTTGCTTTGTGAAGAATAGTATCCCACCAATTACGAAAAAGAAGTAGGCGATAAATGCAGTAAGTAAGGATGGTATGAGGTCTGGGTTGGAAAGAGATATCCCATTCCGATAGACTATTGCCAACTGCACAGATAATGCGATTACTGCGATTTGTATCTGGTTCATCTGCATCCTAGTAGATGCTAACAATGCTAATCCTGCTGGTATTACGTACCACAATGGCATTCCTTTGAATGACAGAATAATAACAGCACAAATTATTGGTGGAAGCAACCATGAACTAACTGCGTTCTTGTGCCGTAGTGCCTTGATTATACAATATGTTGCAATCGCTACCAGCATTAAGATAATGCTTTCTTGATAGAACCTCCCTGTTGCTCTAATCAGGGGTTGGTATACTGAGGCTAGTGCTGACAAACGTAAGGCTTGATCGTCACCGAACAAATCTCTAGTTAGAAGGAAAATTGTAGCCAAGCAACCTAATCCTCCAATCAATCCAAGAACATGTAGAGTTGCTACCGATGGTGAGAATATTGTAAACCACATTTCAATAATTGAATGCCAGGCAAACCATTTATCGTCGGCTGGAACCTCTTTTGGAGTTGAACCATTAGGAGAGTCAGGTCTAAGTTCGCCCCATTCCAAATGGGCTTCGCCATCATCCATTCCATCGCTAACATAGGAAGCGTGAACATGAGCGTCTAATCCCAGTGGCATCAACATTGCAGCGAGTATGTGCATCGCAATACCGATTAGAAGAAGGCCTTGCCAGAATCTCTTCTCCATGATTGCTCGTAAAGCAAAGATGACTTGAGCCCTTTGGGCTCATTCAATCATAAGAGGCGGTTTCCATTGCCCATTCTTTTTGCCGTGATCAAGAATATGCCAGTACACCGTGTGTTCGGCTTCATCTGGATGGACAAATGGCCCTAGTTTACGCCAGGCCCTTCTGGCGTTCCATCTCAAAATAGGAATCGATAACGCCGGACCACAGGTTGGTAACGAAAATTTGCAGAACCATGGTCTACTTATCAGGCCGGAATCCTTCAACGCATTCTGTACGGATTTCCAATCCTTCCAAGGGCCTGCCTTTTTCTTAACAAGCCATGAAGGGTTTACGCTCGAATCTAATTCGAACCCGGCCTTTGCGATAACTGGCGCCATCCATGGCGCAATATAACCCGCTGGAGCTCTAAACCAGGGGCGCCATGCATCTCCTGCAAATTTGTGCAATTTCACATCTGCTTCTACTAATGCTGCTAAGAAATTGTCTGTATCCTCTGGGAACGCTGACCAACAACGGTGAGTCAGACCATGGCATCCAATAGTCACTTGTGGATGATTTTGTAACAGGTCAGTAAGCCACTTACCGAAAATTTCGTCATCTAATTGATCCGCAATTACAAAAATTGTCAGAGTGACTTGAGTTCTGTCTAACCAATCCCTGAATGCTTTCATCGCTTCTTTCATCTCATCAGATGTCCCTTCGTGCGGTACTCCCTTGGAACGAGTGGGATGACCTTGAGATGTTGGAACATGACGTAAATCGTCAGAATCTACGGTCAGCCAGACCGGTTTCATCTAATCACCACGGTTCAATTGAACAAGATGCAGAACATGAGGTATCGTCCTGTTATCAATTTCAATTGGGACGAAACCTTCGATTGCTAAGCCATTCCATTTTTCACATATCGACTTACAAACCGCTAACCCTGCTTCATTATGCGGGTGGACTGTTATTTCGATTAAAGACTGTTCAGTTCTCTCTTTTTGCCAAGCAAAAATTGTGTCGACACAGGATTTAGCAATGCCTTTTCGCCTCCAATTCTTCCTAACCCAATACCCTAAGTTGTAAGCAGATGCTGCTAATTGAAGTTCGTCGCCAAGACCAATGATTCCAACAAATGAGTTGTTCTCCAATGAGTGGATTGCCCAAAAATGAATCGAGTCCCCATCGCGTTGAATTTCAAGATCTATCATCAAATCTGCAATCTGCCTGCGTGCTTTTTCACCATCCTTTAACCATGGTAAAGCCGCTTTCGCTGCTTCTGGGTCTTCAAGATAAGATTCCATTACTTCAGGAAGAATTCGCCGGCTTATGGGCCGTAGAATCACGATTTCGTCAACTTCTAGTTCCGGCGTATCCAGAGAAAGCACCCCCTTTCAAACTCCGAGATAGGCTACTGCTGATGAAACATGCTGATTGTCAGGCATTGCTATTTTCGCTCTTTCTAGCATTGATCTTGCATCATCAACGCGGTCAATCTCTTTCAGAACCATTCCTATGTGGTAGATTAAATCAATATTAGCATCAGTCAAATGTGGGCCGAGTGCATCAATGGTGTTCTTCGCTTCCTCGAGATGCCCGCTCTTTGTTTGCTCTAATGCGGTAACGACTTCGCGATGAACCTGTCTTGCATCCCATGGTTCTCCTGAAGGCCAGGGCCATATTCGTTGGTCGATAGGTGGTAAAGAGACTGGGGTGGCGGCCGTTTCAGGCTCGCTCTGAGTTGTAGAAGATGTTTCAACTGTTGGAGCTTCAATTGCTTCTTCTTCCGTAACCGGTGCAATTTCAGATACTGCAGTGGTTTCAACTTGTGTGATTACAGGTTCGGGTGTCTGGACTGGTGTCGATGCTGGAATTTCGGGTATTGATGGTAAAACGACTGCAGGAGTTGGTGCTGGCGCCTTAACAGCACTCAAATTTATCTTATTTTCATAAAGGTCATCGGAAGGTAGAGAAGGTAATTCTGCTCCTCCGATGTGTCCTTTCAAATCGTCGTCCATTGCAACTGGAGAACTTGGTGAGAATACTGCGCCTCTCCCTTGGTGGACTGGCTCTGGAACTTGGTCGAACGGGTCCGTCTTCGTGAACTCGATTTTCTCCACTCCCTCGATAGCTTCACCAACATCATCTGCGGTGACGTCTACTGGTTCGTGCGCTACAGTACTGTGAAGTTCGGGAGATGATGAATCCATGAATCCTACTTTTTCTGGTTCTTCGGATTCAAAGTCTGTAACACTATACTGATCGACATCTACTGGGTCCTGGTCCAAAGTAAGTACAACATCTAATGCATCTACATCTTCCCAAGAATCATCCTCATCTGACATCAACTCATCAAAAATAGAATTGCTTACCTCTGTAGAAACAGGTTCTCCCTGGTCTCTTGGCGCCTTGTTTAATTCGTAGTAACATTGGGCGCAGGTGACCGAACCTGTGTCATTTACGAACTCGCAATAAGGGCAAACTTCACCCTCAATAACTGCGGCCTCTTTACGTCGGAACATCGTCACCAGCAGGTATTCGGCGACTCATTTCCTTGTTAAGCCTCACCTATTCCCGAGCACCGGTAGGGTGCTATACAAGCAGTGTTACCGTTTTGACATGGCCGAGAATGGAGGGGTGCGAAGAATGAGCACTCGCTCTAACGGTAAACGAACGACAAATGTGGCACATGAAGCAAAGTGGAGGAAGTCGCAAGACCACTTTGAATGTTTCACCAACCTCATCGGCATAGAACTTGAAGATGAATTAAATCAGGTTGAAGACAGATGGAAAAACTGGTCCAAACAAAAAATGCTCAGCGCTGGTTTAGCATTGTTCGATTTAGTAGGCAGGACATCTGGTAGATTCTTCGGAGATCCTATTCTTGTATTCGAATCCAGAGGCGGTGGTGCACTTCCCTTCCATCGTTTTGGTCACGGTGACATGGTAATTATTTCCAGAGCAAGACCGTGGGGTGAGAAAGTCATCGAAGGTGTAGTTCTGGATAGAAACAACCGCAGGATTAGAATCGTGGCTAAAGATAAGCCCGGAGATTTACGTAAGGGTGGTTGGAGATTAGATCGTGGTGCTAATCGAGTTGCACATGATCGCATGCATGAAGCCTTGACTTCTTTTCATTCAACAGAAGGAGACGGTGGAACAGTGTTGAGGGACTTGTTACTATGTCAACCTCATGATTTGGTCTCCTCAGCACAAAGGCCTCCAGAGATTCATGGTCAAAAAATCCGTCCTGTAAATTTGAAGGGAATGCTATTGGACGATAGTCAGGCAGAAGCAATAGAAACTGCTGTAGGACAGAGGCTGACTATGATTCAAGGCCCACCAGGCACGGGTAAAACGCATACGGCTGTCCATTTATTACGCGCACTAATCGACATGGGGCGCGGCCCAATTCTTGCTTGTGCTGAGTCGAATGTTGCAGTGGACAACCTGCTGGAAGGTCTCCTCGATTTGGATGTTAAAGCCATAAGACTTGGAAGACCTGTTAAGGTTAGAGAAAGTCTTAGAGAGGCTACACTAGATGCACAGGTTTCTAGTCACCCAAAGCAGGATGAGATTGCTTTCATTCGCGAAGAAACCGAAGGGATGAGGTCAAAGCTTCATGATTTGAAAGGGAAGGACAAGGGGCTTGCGCACCGCGATATAAACAAAAACTATCGCGAAATTAGAGAGTTAGAGCAACGGATCACGGATGATGTGTTGGCAAGTGCTCAGGTTTTGTGTACTACAAATATTGGCGCAGGCCATTTCACTTTGGCTAATCGTAAATTTTCTATTGTGCTAATCGATGAAGCAACACAAGCAACCGAACCTTCGGCTTTGGTTCCAATTGTCAAAGGTGCCCGCCAACTAATATTAGTTGGAGACCATAGGCAATTACCACCGACTGTAACAAGTCGAAGAGCCGAACAAGAAGGATTGGATATTCCTTTGTTCGAACGATTGCTATCCAATGGCCTTCCGGCTCACATGCTAACTACTCAGTACAGAATGCACCCTACAATTCGTGAATTTCCTTCTTCAAGGTTCTATGAAAATAAATTAGAAGATGGTTGTTCTTCATCCGATAGGCCTCCTGTTGCTGGATTCTTGTGGCCGGATTGGGATAAGCCAGTTGCTTTCGTACCAGTGCATGGCGCAGAGATTGAAGAAGAGGCTGGGTCTTCCCGATCGAATATGGATGAGGCTGCAATAGTAGTGCAGGTTGTAAATGATCTATTGGCACCAGGGGATTTATCTCCTGAGGATATTGGTGTCATTTCGCCTTATGCAGGGCAAGTGAGGTTGATTCGTAGCATGGTTGACGATATCATTGAAGGACTCGAAGTGAAATCTGTAGATGGATACCAAGGTCGTGAAAAGGAGATTATCGTTCTTTCAACTGTAAGGTCGAACGATGCAGGTAAGGTTGGCTTCTTGTCTAATTACCGCCGATTGAATGTTGCACTCACTAGAGCAAAGCGCGGCCTGATTGTCATTGGTGATGACAGGACTTTGCGCAATGATCCAACTTGGGCAAGTTGGCTTGATTGGATTACTGAATCAAATCTCATGGCGTGGCATGTTGTCAATTCTTGAGCACACCCTTTCAAAGGCGCGACCCAACCCCCCACCATGGCGGACTCACCTGTAAGCGTGCACAAGCCCGGAACAATGGCTCAGGCTGCTGTTGCAGCGACGGCTCCAGAAGGGATGTTAATCGCCCCTATTTGGAAAAGAATTGTAGCTATTAGCCTTGATGCGTTTTTGATTACACTCTTGATTGCATTACCTACAAGTGGCACTTTCTTCCTATACCTAATGGCTATTGATTTGCTAATTACCGAACAAGCGGGTTATGTTATTGCAACATGGATAATGCACCTAACATTCTACTGGCTTTACTTCAAGTACACAGGAAGAAATTATGGAAGATCTCTAGGTCAAAGAGCCATGAGAATCGCAATAGTACATGATGATGGCAGTCTACTGGGCGAGGCACACTGGGGCAGAAGAGCCGCTCATAAAACAAAATATGTAATTCCATTTTTGGGTATTTTTTTAGGCCTATGGGATGTATTCAAGATTTACACTCATGAAACCAAAAGGAGTCCTGTTGACCTAGCCAATCACACAGTTGCGGCGGTTGATTGGTCACTACCCATTGAGACTCGCGGCGGGCTAATCTAACACTCTTGACATGGTTGTCTTCAAGTATGGCTGCGTTAGTCGCATGGCAGGCGAGCGACATGAGTATACCAACTTCCGGGAATAGTGGTTCGTTACAAGCCGAAGTTGTTACCATCAAAATGGACATCAATGATGATGATGAAGATGTCATTATTGCAGACGTCTCAATTACAAACGAAGCACCTGTTCCAATGGGTGGCCTCGATGTCTGTATTATCACGAATACTGGTCAAAAATATCCTTCGGTTGAAGGCGTTACAAGTTTGGGCCCTGGTGTCCAAAGAAGTTGGAATTTCGAATTCCCTCTAGATTCCGGAGAATGGACATTTGTCCTGAAGGGGTCATCGGATGAAATAAAGATGGGGCCGTACGCTTTTGATTTCGAATACAGCGTCACACAGGGTCGTAAACTGGCTAGTAATATTGGCTCAACATTGTTCTCGGGAGCGTTTGATAATCACCTAGGGGACTTTGGTAATATCAAAGAAAGAGAAATGATCGACCCATCCAAGGTAAAAATGACTTCATATGCTGCTGAAAATTCATTGGGTGGAGAAACGGTCATCAAATCCGACTTGAATTTATTATCAACCGGGCTTACTGCAACTTCTAGCCAGGGTGCATATGAAGCACCGATTCTCAATTCCAACCCAATCAGAGAAGCGCCGTTGTCGCAACCTTCTAGATCCGAGGACCCATTGCTATCCCATGCCCTTTCTTCACCTGCTGTAAGGGATTACGAAGCATCAGAGCCGGTAACTGAAAGCATTCCTTTGCCCTTGACAGCTCCTGCCGGCCCGCCAGTACCACCTGCTGGGCCACCAACTCCACCTGCTGGTCCTGCTGCTGGGCCACCAACCCCTCCTCCAGGACCACCGTCTCCGCCAAGTAGCCCACCCAAGCCGCCTGCTCCTTCCCCACCTACACCACCAGTAGGGCCACCAACTCCTCCGGTTGGCCCACCGGCTGGTCCACCTGCTGGTCCTCCGGCTGGTCCTCCTAGCGGCCCCCCTAGTGGCCCCCCTAGTGGCCCTCCGTCTCCTCCGAAAGGCCCACCGGGTCCACCATCTGGACCCCCTGGGCCACCGGCAAGTAGTTCGTTATCAAACCCAAAAGGATCTGATTTGTGAGGTGATTACTTGTCTGAGGATTCATTTGTAATGGAATTGTGCGGCAACAAATCTGCATGGCAAATAGAACTTCAGGGCGTAGATAGTATTGAATTAGAAGCCGTGGGCACGAATATCGAAGCCGCTGGATATACCATTGGCATTAGAACTCGTCTGGCTTGGACATTCTCTGGTCCTGCAGAATTAACTCTCTATCCTAGTGGCAAATTATTAGTAAAAACTGGAGATAAAGACTTGGCTGCAAAAATTGCTGAAAGTCATGTTAACGAATGGGTCAAGGTGTGACAAATGAAAGAACGCCTGGAAGCAGGTGGATTGGTAGTATATCCCACATCAACACTACCAGGGCTTGGGTGTTTACCAACTCCTACTGGATTGGATAATTTATTCATGGCAAAATCTCGTTCTGAAAATATGCCGGTTAGTTTGGGAGTCGCTACATTAAATCAGGCAGGTTCCCTAGTTCATATTCCCGATTTTTTGCCAGAGATGCTTGGTAAATTTACCAAGGGGGGAATTACTGTTATTCTTCCTGCAATAAACGAGGTGGACGGGCGTATAGGTGGTAATCAAATCGCAATTAGAGTGTTTTCTCACCCCGCTGCAACGAAACTTGCTGAAGATTTCGGACCGATAACTGCAACAAGTGCGAACGAATCTGGCAAAGATGCGGAATTTGATACTGAAATTGCTGCAAAAATACTAGGAGTGGCCGATTTCATTCCGGGAATCTGCCCAAATGGACGTGGAAGTACATTTATCCGGTTAGAACACGATGACTCAGAGATGAGGGGTTGGAGGCTAACCGTTATGAGAGAGGGCGTTGTACCTCCCTCTGACGTGATGAGATGGTGGACGATTCCAGTCTGAAGTATTGGCACGATGCGGGTCACGTTGCGCGTAGGACATTAGAAGCCATGCGCGAAGAAATTACAGTAGGCAAAACCTGGGATTCGGTCATACAAACAGCCGAGCGTTTCATCAAACGCAATGGCGGAAACCCTGCGTTCCCAGTAACTATTGCCGTCGACGATCTTGCAGCCCACTACACAACTGATCACGGAGTTATTGCTCCTGAAGGTTGGGAAAGAGATATGATTTTTGAAAACGGAGATTTGGTTAAGCTAGATGTTGGCGTTCATATCAATGGCCATATCGGCGATAATGCACTTACTATCGAAGTCGGCAACAAGGGAAAGCACACCGACCAAATCAAAGCCGCAAAAGACTCGCGTGATGCTGCTGTAGAAATGTTACACCCTGGCACTCCTTGGTACAAGGTTGGTGCTGCTGCTGCTCAACCAACTATTGATGCTGGATTCCAACCAATACGAAACCTATGCGGCCACCAACTAAAGCCTTGGGAGTTGCATGCAGGAGTAAGTGTTCCATCATACGCATGTGGAGCTGAAAACCCAGGATTTAGAGGAGTTGTTGAAGAGGGCAGTGTATATGCCATTGAACCATTCAACACCACAGGAGATAGCGGCCTGATTCGAAACATAGGTGAAAGGAATTCATCCAACATCTACAGAGTTACTAGCAAAGGGTTGTGGAGAAAGGCACTATCCCGTAAGCAGTTGAAGCCTTTGGGGGCACAGTTAGCAAGAAACCTCGAAGAGCGATACTCGACACTACCTTTTGCTGAAAGATGGGCATTCCCAATGCTTGAGAAGCCCTTCCCAGAGGCTGATGAAGCAAGTAGGCAAAGTAAGTGGAATGCGTTAGTCAAGAAACTAATCAGCATAAGATTCCTAGAAACCTATCATGCGCTAGGTTGCCAAGACGGTGGAATGATTGGTCAATTCGAACATACTGTGATGGTACATTCCGGTGGACCAGAGATACTTACTGTAGAATAAGAAAGTTATTTTCTAACTCTTGGCCAAAGCGGGCATTATTGGGCTAAATGTCAAAACGGTTATTTGCCGTGACACCTTGGGACTAGATTGAACAGGGCTGTTGAAGTTCCCGTTGAGTGCATCCCATCCCCTCTCCGTTGGCTCTCACCCTGTTCACCTTTATTCGGTTTAGCAGTAAGGCTAGATCGATTGTAATATATTTTGAAAATAAAGATAAAAATTGTGAGATTTACGCGTACAAATTGTATGTACCACTCCGGCCGGTGTTACTTTTTATGATAGGGTCACCTTTCAAACAACGGCGCAGTAACCCGTTTTTTGGCCACTATTTCGACTTTGTTCGGCAGAGAGATTAAATACTCCGGCTGCTGTCGGGAACATATCCCCCGCTTGGGGGAGGAGGACAAAAATATGAACAACGAGAACCGAAACGAAGAGGCAGTCAGTCCAGTTATCGCAACCATCCTAATGGTTGCAATTACTGTAGTTCTGGCTGGTGTACTGTATGTATGGGCTTCTAGCCTTGCTGGTGAATCCACCGGTGGCGGACTAGACACTTACACATTCAGTGACAGAGATGCAGCAGGAGATATGTCTGAAGCTGGTGGAGATGCACTAGTACACATTCAGATGACCCAAGGTGACGGCCTAAACTGGGCTGTCCTAAAGGTATCAATTGTAGTTGACGGAGGCACATCTAGCTTATGTGCTGAAGGCGACGATACTGCAGACTGTACTTACAACAAAGACGATGACAAAAGCTGGGACACCTCTGAAGAGATCACAATCTCTGAAGGTGCAACAACAGACCTATGTGATGGTGCTGATGGCTTCTGTGAAGTCGTTGTAACTCTAACAAAGATTGGTGTTGGCGAAGAAGATGACAAGGTCATCGCAACCGTCACAGCAACTGCTGATGCAAACTGAAGTCAGAATTTCTGATTAGGCATTAGTATACGGGCTTTGCTCGAATCCGCCCCTCTGGGAACTTCGGCTCCCAGGGGGGCTTTTTTTATTTTCAAAAACAGATTTCATTTCTTGGAAAGAATCTCTCTAACATCAGTATGCTGATCCCACATGTGGAGGCTCTTTCCACGACCAGTAGTTAGAATCGCTACGAGTAGATTCTCCAGACCGCATAATATGGTCCCTGCTATCTTTATGCCAAAGAATGACTTATTGGCGCGTGTAAGCAACCATGATGTAAGGCAATACAATTCAATTGCAGATAATGTATACATCAAATTTGAATCTGAAGGATATACGATATTTCGTACAATTGCAAAAGCTGCACCCCCTGCGATTGCTAGGGGTGACAGAATATGCATCCAAGCATTTCGTCTCAGAATCTTAGAGAATCGACCTTGTCGTTTCGAGAACCAAAATTCTCTCTTACGAGATAATAGACGAATCAGTCCCTGCGCCCTCCTTACCTTCTGACGTCTTTGGTCTTTCGAAGTGATAGGCATCTGATCGCTAAAGGTGAGTTCAGGGTCTTGGATTGAGCGTAACCCACCTAGACGAACTGCTGTTGAAATTTGGGCATCATCTGCATTTGCCTTAGCAAACAAGTCAGAGGATTTGACTGCCCCCGACCTCCAGGCAATTACTGAACCCTCCAAGAAGGGCGTGCTATCGTATGATGATTCACCTACTCGTAACAGCGTGTAGATGTCTCTGTGGGATTTCTCATTAGTCAATTCGCCTAAGCGTAATGGAGTGCCTCCTACTGCTCCAATCTGAGGGTTGCTGAACCATTGATTGATTCTGCTTAATGCCCCTGGCATCAATGTAGCATCTGCATCAGTCATTACAATGATTCCATCATTCCCTTCTAATTCATCTAGAGCCATCATAACAGCTGTAGTCTTGCCCAGTCTTTCGGGCATTGCAATGATGCTCGAAGATTCAAATGCATCTGGGAAGTCTTCCAACCAGGTCTTGGCTTTGTCAAGGGTATCATCTGTCGATGCTGAATCTATTAGCAGTAATTTGGATTTGAAATCCTGTTTTGCTAAATTAGAAAGTTTGGACTCAATTATCAAACCCTCATTCCAAACCGGTAGTAGGATTGTTATTTCCAAACCAGACATCGCTTCAGGGCATTCGAGTTGTTGTTTGGCCCATTGCCCACAAGAGAGGCGGTGTAAAGCGAATGGCGCCAGGCCTACTGCAGCCAAACTAAGTTCGCCATAGGCTAACCAGTCTCCTGCCATACTATGCGACTAAACTAATCTGTCTTCAACAAAACCCATGATTAAGCCTGCATCAAGGCTATTGCTGTGTACCTAGAAGCAGCCCACATGCGAAGGGTAGTACACGTCGGCCCTACGATGGCGCCCGGGGGGATGTCGTCTGTGATCCATCTTCTCGCTGCAAACCCGCCAGAGGGGTGGCGGTCATCTTCCTGCAACACGTTTTCAACTAAAGGAATTAGAAGGAAAATGAAGCGTTGGAGAGTTGCTAGAAAACAAATCAAAAATGGTGATTTCGACTTAGTTCACATCCACAGTGCATCGGATTGGTCTTACCGCCGTAAATTATCAATCGCTAAAGTAGCAAAAGCACCAGTAGTGTTCCATATCCACTCGGGTAAATTTGATATCGATACTAAATCGGACTTGGATAATTACCAAGTTGTATGTCTGTCAGAAGGATGGAGTGAAAAATTAGAGCCTCTAATTGGAGATTCGATCTCTGTTCCTAATCCGGTTGATGCTCAATTGAAGGAAGGTGTGTCAAGGGGTAATTTCACATTACTCATGGGAAGAAATGACCCTGCAAAAGGCCACAAATTCGCATACTCATTAGGTTTAGAAGATCTAAGAGTGACCGGTGTTGATGAAGCCCCTGAAGGGGTGACTGCGCTAGGTTGGGTCACTGAGGAAGAGAAGTGGAATCTTCTGCAAACCGCTGGTTGCCTAATCGTTCCTTCTGATTATGAAGGACAGCCAATGGTGATTCTTGAGGCACTTGCGGCAGGGTGTCCAGTTGTTGCTTCGACAAATGTCCCAGATTTGCCAGGTTGTGTAAAGTCAATCTCATTAGATGATATCAAAGGTTGGAAAGATGCTATTGCAAGTCCAAATAAAGATGGCTTGCAAATTGCTGTTGCGAAGCATCAGATCGATGTAGTAACTAAGCAGTGGGGAGAAATCTATGATAGAATCATCGACTCTAACACATCAACAGAGTAGGACCACGAAAGGTTTTCTTCAGCATAAGCCCTAGCTTCTTTCTGTAATGCTGTGAGCAATTGCCTGTCTAGTGATTGTAGCCAACTAACAGTTTGGGAAATGAATTCTGCTTGGGTGAATAACTGTAACCATTTGCCAGATTCCTTAATTCTGTGTCCACCGTGGTCAATCCCGCAAATAACAAGGCCGCTTCCAAGGTATTCCGATCTTTTCAATGGGCTTGCCAAGTTCCATACTTTGTTTTCAGGCATAGGCAATAACCCTACATCATATTTTGACAATAATTCTGCGACTTCGTCTTGTGGAACCGCTTCAGTAACTTCAAGGCCTTCCATTCCGATATTCTGCAGGCGCTTCACTGCATCGCCAGAGCCGTGGATGTGTAAGGTTGCATCAATCCCTTGAGCTTGCAAGCCTGCAAGTATCATTGGAAGTGACATTATGCCTCTGTTTACATCAACTCTACCATGATACACCATCCTAATTGGGCCGTCTTTTTGCCCATGCTGGAACAATTCTAAATCAACACCTGCAGGAATGACTCCGATTGAGGCCTTAGGCGTCTGGGTATAATTCACAACAAATTCACGGTGTGCATCAGAAACTACGGCACCACGAATTGCCTTGGACCATGCTTTGTTCCATTTAGGCCATTGTAACCTAGAGAAAATTCCTTTGTCAGCAGGTGGACTTCTATCCATGAGAATGACTGGCTTATCCATCAATTTAGCCAATTGGAATATTGGCCAATCGATTAGAACGACGTCGGCTCCTTTGAATTCATCCAGCCTTTTGCTGAGTTGTTTCGCAACACTACTCGCCTGAAAGCCCCGGATATTACTTCGCTCAATCGGGTGGTGTGTGAACTTGTTTCCAACTGATTTCCCGGGTGAGTAAAATTCGACGGTGTGTCCTTTCGAAACTAGTCCGTTGGCTAATTGAATCTGAGTTGTTGAACTCAGATCTCCTCCAAGAAAACGGGAGGATAGCCAAACGATTTTCACGCTAACCCCTCGCGGATTCCAACCAAGTCGCCAACTTCTAAACTCGATTTAAGAAGGGAGATGTCGGCCAATGAAGTGTGTATATCTCCGGCTCTTTCTTCTTCGAAAGCCGGTGCTTGCATGTCGCTGTTAGACTCGCTTAGTATGTCGATTAATTGCAATAGTGTCGTTCCAACTCCAGATGCAATGTTTAGTTCAGGCGGTAATTCATCTGTTTCTATTGTTAACCCGATTATTCTAACTAAATCACTGACGTGAATGAAATCTCTTACTTGTGTTCCGTCGCCGTAAACAGTACACTGTTCGGAATTGGCTACGGCATTTTTGAATGCTGGAATTACAGCAGCATATCCCCCAGAAACCGATTGATTAGGGCCGTATACATTGAAGAAACGCAAAGCACATGTTTGAATCTGCGAACGCCTGAGAAGTTCTTCTCCAACTATTTTTGAAACAGCATAAGGGGATTGAGGAATCAGCGGTGCTGTTTCTGGGATTGGTATCTTGTCTGAGTCTCCGTATACTGCGGCACTCGATGCAAAAATTATTTTTTTGACCCCGGAAGATTCCGCAGCAGAAATTATTGAAGAGGTCCCATCGACATTTACTGATAATGTTTCGTCGGGGTTTTCAATAGACCTTGGGACAGAAATTTGCGCCGCTAAATGAACGATAGCATCAATCCCGTCTAATTGTAATGAATCACGGACGTCTGCACTAACACATTCCCAAAGTTTCTCACCTGTGTGATTATTATCCAAAGAGATTACATGATGCGATTTATCATGTAAAAATTGGCATAAATGGGTGCCAATAAAACCGGCTCCACCGGTAACAAGCACATTCGCCATACCCAGCCGGTTGAGATGACAGGTGAACATACCTTCGCTTGAAATCGCCATTGAGTTCAAAAAGTAGGCCCCCCGCATTGATTCCATGGGCTGGACTCCAGATTTTGCTAACCAAGCTGCAAATGGCGACCTTACCGTTGGAATAATCGGGTTAGGATATGTTGGCCTACCAACCGCAATTGGATTCCATGATGCTGGCTTCACTGTATGGGGAGTTGACATTTCACAGCGTACCGTAGATATGGTGAAGCGCGGAGAAAACCCCACTGGTGACCCTGATGTTAACGATATCATTCCAGCACCTGGGACTGAAAGGTGGAATATCACCACATCAACAGCAGAAGCAGTGCCTCACTGTGACGTAGTGCTTGTGACTGTACCAACGCCAGTAACTGAGGACCTCAAACCAGATTTGTCGTATGTGCAAAAAGCAGGAAGGGCTGTTTTCGAATCCTTGAATAAGGGCTCGAGGACTGTTGTTGTTCTCGAATCTACAGTTTATCCAGGAGTTACTGCTCAAACTTGGTTACCAGAAATAGAGGATATTGGATTAGAGATTGGAGTCGATGTAGAAATTGCATACTGCCCTGAGAGATTCAACCCCGGAGATCCCGCTCATGGAGTTCGTCAAGTTGCTCGAGTGATTGGTTGTTACAATCCAGAGGTTGGCGCTGGCTTAGTCGGACTATACAGCCGCCTTACAACCGAAGATGTGCGATATGTCGGCAAGTTAGAAGTGGCAGAGGCTTCCAAAGTGATTGAAAATGTTCAACGCGACATCAACATCGCCTTGGTGAATGAGCTTGCTCGTATATTCCCAGTGATGGGAGTCGATGTGGAAGACGTATTGTCTGCTGCTGCGACAAAATGGAATTTCCACCGCTATACTCCTGGAGTCGGAGTTGGTGGTCACTGTATCCCTGTTGACCCGTACTACATGATTCAAAGAGCCGCTGATGTTGGAGTTCCTGCAGAATTAATAACAGCAGCACGTGCGGTTAACCGTACAATGCCAATCCATGTTGCAGGTGTACTCAATGAGATGCTGTACAAGGCTGGAGTTCCTTCTGGAGAAGGCAAGGTTCTGCTTCTAGGCTGGTCTTACAAGGCTGAAGTTGGAGACCCGCGTGAAACGCCTGCTGAGCCACTAAGTGAAGCGTTGCAGAGCAAAAGTATCACTGTTGCAGCATACGACCCTCATCTCGATGCTGGAGATTTCCCCGAAGGCGTTGAAGTTGTTACGGACATCGATTCTGCTGAAGGATATGACCTTGCTGTGCTGGTTACTGCTCATGAGGCATGCAAAGAACTGGACTGGGCAGGTCTTGCAACAAGAATGCGTAATCCAATAATCTACGATGGCAGGCGAGTACTAGACTTAGACGCACTAGAAGCAAAGGGATGGCAAACTCATGCTGTTGGAAGACCGTAATCTGTGCCACGATAACCGGTAAAGTTTTTTTAATTATTAAATTAATTTACATTCATGAAACTGATTAATCGAGTTAGAATGCGGCGTGCTTTTAACTCGGGGAATTGGAAGAAATCAAGATTTTACGCAAACAAACTTCTTCCTTTTCCGAATGAATCAGATTTTGCCAAAAGTGTGATTGTTAGGTCGCACTGGAATGAAGGGGATTTAGAAAAGGTTGGTGAATTGCTCACGGTTTGGAAAGATGGCGAATTAGATCCTATACGAGAAAAGTACGAAATCAAGGCCGCACTATCTAGCGAATCAGACGATTTATCAAAACCTAATGCATACAAAGAATGGAACAGTGAAAACTTATCTTCAAATTTTGTTCAAGAAGGAGGTTTACTGTGGCTGAAGACACCCAAGATGTGGGTCTATTGGGAAATGCCTTCAGATTTTGACCTAGATAAAACCAATAATGCCTTACTAGAATTGGCTGCAGAATTATTACTTAGTCCATGGGAAAGTTCTACGAAGATGCCATTCACAACGAAGCGGGACTTTGGGAGAAATTACTCTCTTTCTTATTCAGCAGGCACCGACTCGACTGCTGCTATGCTGTTGATGCCCCAAAATACAATTTTGGGGTATCATCAAAGGGATTACCATTCGATGATTGACCATCGAAATGCGTTAAAATTAATAGATCATATCAATAAAGAACGAGATGTTGTAATCATAAAATCTAATCACGAACTGATCCGTTCCAATTATGGTAAATCGAATGGGTTTTCTACAGATTATGCTGCTGGAGTCCATCTTGTTCTATTAGCAGATTATCTTGACCTGAAAGGGATTGCTTTTGGTTTGGTGATTGAAAATGGATGGTTGAAGAAAGGGGCGAAATATCGAAACTTTGCTGAAACGAGGCATTGGAAATATTGGTCGAAAAGATTCAATGATGCGGGGTTGCATTTAGTTTTACCAGTGAATATGATTTCTGAAGCGGGGTGTATGAAAATTTGCCATTCTAATGATATCGGACAATATCTAAACTCTTGCATGAGAGGAAATGGAGAAACTGGTTGTGGGAAATGTTGGAAGTGCTTCCACAAGAATGGGCCTATTGGCAGAGAAATTGACTGCTCTTCACATGAAATTTCCATATACTTACAAAAGCGCCCTCTAAGGACTGCTATGCACGCTTTATGGGCAATAAAAATTATGAACATAGAACATCTAGTTCCAGACTTGAAAACACAATTAGAACAGGACTTTTCATGGTGGGAAGATTATTACTCTCCGGGATTAGAACTATTGCCTATTGACTTAAGAGAGTTTATTGAGGGCAACTTGAAATTAAATCTTGAAATAATGAGAGACCGCAGCAAATTAACTAACATCAATCTATTTCCTGAGTAGATAATTTAATGCGAAGCATGAATAACAATTGATTATACGCAATGGTTGTAATCGGTTTGGGTTGTCAGTAAATTCAAAAAATTATACAAAGTTTTTCAGTTACATAATCTTAGAATTATAGGTGGATATCATGGTTAATTCCAAGTCGCAAGAAAAACGTATTCAGCGATTGGAACGAAACGTATCGCGATTGAAAAACTCTCCTTCGTTTAGATTAGGTCAACATATTACAAAGGCTATGAGGTATCCTTGGAGAGCCCCGTTTTTGTTGATTACTCTACCGTGGAAAATGCTGAACATTGGATTAGAGGTTTTAGGAAGAAAGCCAGCAATTACTACAGAAATTAATCACTCTACAATTAGTGAATATGATCCCAATAATACAATCGTGATGTTTCCAACTAATGGGGTTGGATTTGGTCATTTTACAAGGATGTTGGCTGTTGCAAAGAGGATGAAGAAATTAGACCCAACGTTGGAGATAATTTTTTTCACAACCATGCCGACATTACACTTGTTGAAGCCCTATGGTATTGCAGCCCACCACATTTCAGGGCCAAAATATTTTGAAAACTTAGAGGCAAGTGAATGGAATTCTTTAGTTGAAGAAGAATTGACACTCTGCCTCGATACACATAAGCCAAAGCTGTTCATGTTTGATGGCGCTTTTCCTTACAGAGGCATGCTAAGGGGAATTCATAACCATCCAATGAAGAAGATATGGCTTCGAAGAGGAATGTTTCGCAAAGGAGCAACCAATATCCCCGTGGATAGTATCGAACATTTCGATTTGATTGTCAGACCAGGAGATAGTGCCCCCATTAACACAAATGAAGAGCAAGATTTCAATGTTGAGCGGTTTGAATGTAACCCCATTCTATTAGCAAGTCATGATGATTTATATCCTCGTGATCATCTTCGAAACCAACTTGGAATTCCATTAGACTCAACCCTTGTTTACGTTCAATTAGGGGCAGGAGAAATAAACGATATTGAATCTGATTTAGAATTGAGTTTACGACTATTATTAGCCCATCAAGACGTCTATATCGTCATTGGTGAATCGATGATTGGGAGTCGGCTGAACATCTCGGGAGAGAGAATTAGAACACTTCGGGATTATCCAAACTCCCTTTACTTCAACGCTTTTGACTTCGCAATAATGGCAGCTGGGTACAATTCATACCACGAAGCTATTCAATTCCAATTACCTACAATCTGTATACCTAACAAGAGTACAGGGATGGATGATCAGGTTGCAAGAGCTAGAGTTGCAAGTGATGCTGGCGCTATGATTGCAATCGATAATGTGAATGAACATACATTGAATTCTGCAATCAATATAATGCTTGAACCTGATAGTAGAAATGATGTAATTGCTGCTGCTGCATCACTTGGACTGAAAAATGGCGCTGATGAATTGGCTGCAAGATTATTGAACAATAGTGGTGTGAAAATGGTCGAAAATAGGATTCCTAAAATTATTCATATTATGTGGATTGGACCTCGTTCACCACCGCAAGAATGCATCGATTCTTGGTGGAAAATGCATCCAGATTGGGCACACATGTTCTGGGACGATGCGAAAGTTGCTGAATTTAATTTCAAGAACCAACATGCTATTGATCGGTCGCAATTCATATCTGGAAAAGTCAATATTATGCGTTATGAAATTTTGAAACACTTCGGAGGAGTTTTCATCGATGCTGATGCCCTTTGTTTGAAGCCATTAGATGAAGGTGATTTTCTAGAGAGGAATGCTTTCTCTTGCTATATTAATGAAAAACTAAGCCTTCGTGTAGCGAACGGTTACATGGGCTTCGTGAAAAACTATCCTCTGCTCGATGAATTAATTGAACGAATATCTAAGATTCCTGACTCTGAATTCAATCCCAAAAAGAACAATAGTTGGCTAATCACTGGTCCAGAATTTTTACGGAAAACAATTGAAGACACTGAAGACCCTATCCGTATCTATCCTAGTGTGACATTCTGCCCTGTGCATCATCATGGTGTAATAGCTGATAATTGGAAAGAAGCAGAGATTTTTGCTTTACAATACTGGAATTCGACCCACCGTGCAACAGGTTCTGAACAAAAGAGAGAGGTTTTAGACAAAGCGCTAGAAGAATTCCTCAAAGATTACAGAACATTCTACTCGTAATATTACTAATTACCAAATGATTTCAAACTTTCACCAAATCATATCAGACGGTGCTTCAAATACACGTTTGTTTAGTGGGAAAGGGATATACCCTCTTTCATCGCCATTTCTGATTTTATCGTGATATACTTCAAATTTATTGCGGTATTCAAGCCTCGGACCAGATAAACCAGTCCAATCTAAAAAGAATTTACCGCCTCCAGATAAAGACTCTGAGCGAACACTTGCCACAATAAGAGGTAAATCTACATGTTCGACTGATTCCTTTCCAAACACTGCATGAATACGTCTTTCATATTCTGAGTCAGCTGAAACTCGTACGCTGTCAAAGAAACCTATCCGTTCTACAACTTCCTCGCGTCTTATCATTAGTGAAATACAAGCATGTCTAATCGACCCTTTTCCTCGGTAGATGATGTTGCTATTTTCATCAACGCGAATATAGCCGGTTGTAATTCCAACTGATTCAGAGTTTTTTTGAAGATGTTCTACTTGAATTCTAATCTTGTCTGGGTGGCACCAATCATCAGAATCATGGAAAGTTACATATTCACCTGTTGCATTTAGTAAACCATGATTTTTCGCAACATATGTGCCTCCATTTTGTTCGAGACGTATTGGCAAAATCCTGGAGTCTTTTTCTGCTAATTGTTCAATGTGTGCGAATGTATGATCTGGACTTGCATCATCAACAACAATTAACTGAATGTTCCGATAAGTCTGATTAAGAATAGAATTTACTGCAATATCGATTAATTCAGTTGATTCATATGAAGTCATTATTACAGATACTAGAGGCCCGTCGAGTATACTTTTGACGTAATCCTGTTCCAAGAATTCAACGGAAATTTGTTGCTTTTTTCCTTTTGATTTAAAATTACATAAATCCAATTGGCTATTATCGAACAGTAATTTGAAGTGACTGAATGATGACGAAGTGTCGCCTGACTCTCTTGTAATTTGGGCTAGTGCTAATCTATATTCGTTATTTTCGGGGTTTTCAAACATATATCTTGTCAGAACCCCGATTGCCTCATCGTGCTCTCCGAGTTTTGATAAGCACAAACATAGATGGCATACTGGTATATGCTCGAGATTTTTATGATTTTGAATATCAGTGCCTACATTGGCAATCAATGAGCGGCATAAATTAACAGTATACTCAAAATCCATTATATGATTGTAAGCCATATTTATTAATTCTACGTATGGCCAAATTCGATGTTTATGTGAGGCGTCATTAATTAAATCTTCAATCATGCTTTTGCCCAAATTAAAGTCTCCTCTTTTGAAACATGCTCTAGCAATACCCATTATGGCAGAATAATTATTGGGTTCAACCTCCAAAACCTTTCTCCATCTTTTTTCTGCTTCAAAGTAATCTGCACCATCATGAGCAACCGAGGCATATTGGATTAGCGATCTTCGGTCTTTAGGGTCAATTTTTAATGCATTTCTACAGAACTCTTCTGCCAAATTAAGTTTTTTTGCACGACGATAACACAAGGCTAACATCCCCCATCCTCTAGGATCATTAGGGTACTTCGCAATAACATCTTGAATCACTTTCTCCGCTTCCAAAAAATATCTTAAACTAATAAAAATGTCTGCTAATTGATATAAGTAATGAGTACGATAGGGGCGTTCTTTTATTAAAAATTCATAGATTGGCAACATTTCTTCAAACTGTTTCAATTTGTAATAATTTCTTGCGATTCGGTAATTTGCAACGATTGATTTTGGCCTTATTTGTAATGCGCGCTCAAAATAGGTGTGTGCTTCGTTAAACTTACCTTGCTCCCATAGCATTATTCCTGCACCAATTAATGCATCAAAATTTCTAGGGTCACTTTGCAATACGACATTGAAGTCATCTAAAGAAAATAAATCTCCGCGCTCTTCTTTGTCTTCGTCAATTAAGCTGGATAATTCAACAACCTCCATGCTAGGATCTAAATTAAGTAATCCAAGTGTTATTTGTTGCAAATCCTCACTAACTTCGGTGTTACCATGGTTTCCAAATTCTTCAAGCGCCCAAGTCCAGCTTGAGACCCCAGAGTTGAATATTGAACCTCCTGATTCAAAATTAAGGATATGTGAGTTAGCAACACGATAGGTCCATTTTCGGTGTTGGATTTTATTTTTTGCTAGGATTGTTAGGCCTTTCTTTCGAATTGATTTATCCCAAGATAGTCCTGCAATTCCTTCGACTTTTACATTTTTAAATTTAAAACCGGAACTGATCTTTTTAATATTTGAGTTGAAAATTAATCCAGCCCAAGGCATTTTTTTCCGAGAACCAGATACTTTCGCTGAATAGAATGTATTTTCTAATCTCTCTCCAATATTGGGATAATCTTCATTGGGTTGAAGAATAATTTGTCCGTCATCATAACCATTATGATTTCGTAGATTCACGAGGTGTTGTCCTGCCTCAGAACCAAGATGGACTATATTTCCTCCGGAATCCACATAATTTTGCAATGCAGATTCGGTTTTGCTTGTCCAATACCTCATTGGCCCTGCTGTAATTACATGCGAATAGTTTGACAGCAATTCGGGATTAGTTTCTAATTCCAGATCTGTATGATATGCAACGTCAAGTTGATTTTTCTCTAGCCATCTAACTAGAGGATATTCCCAACGTAATGCGTCCCCTCCTCTTGAATTGAAATATGGTCGTTCAAATGACAACACTTCAGAGCCAACTGGGTAATACAATTCTTCTGAAGTAAACGCTCTACCACCCACTACCTGAGTCGCACTAACCCCTCCCCACCAGTTCCTAGCTTGGCTAGTAATTACAGACCCCAGTACTGCAATTTTAGCAGGCGTGTCTCCAATAGTTGATACCCAAAAGGGATGAATGTATGACCTCCTATCGAGTGTTTCAAATTTGGCGATATAACTACCAGATAGCCAATCTTCAGGTATGTACAATTGGTACACTCTAGGCCAGTCCATTCCAGAAACTGCATCTCCACACTTCTCATTTTGTCGCCATCCTTTACTTTTTGACCAAACACCGTGATTTCCTACATTGATTATTTTTGAGCGATGAACCTGTCTTGCTCCCGCTCCCCTGTACCAACCGAGGCGATAGATTCGTAAAAAAAACTGACAGTTATCTAACTCACTTGAAGCGTGAAAGGATACAGTGTGGCCTGGTTTTGCATATTGCGGCCTTACATAGCCCTGCAACATAGTATCAGATTCATCCCCGCGAGAAATCTTCCAATTATATGCACCAAGCATTGAATTCTCTTCAGCGATGGAGCGTACCATTCTCACTCCTCCGAGTCAGAAGGAGGCTCAGGGTCTGCTCTGCCGTGATACACTTCGATAACATGGGCAGGGTCTCCTGATGCTTTGATCAAACCATTTTCCAACAAAATTAATCGGTCGCAAATATTTTTCAATAATCCAAAACTGTGTGAAACAATTACAACTGTTCCTGCGTTATCAACCATTTCAAGGATCCTTTCTTTACTTCTCTCTTTGAACTCTTGGTCTCCTACTGCGAGAACCTCATCAATCAAGAGAATTTCAGGCTGAACTGCTGTAGCCACAGAGAATCCTAATCTTGCAGTCATCCCTGAAGAATATGTCCTCAGGGGCATGTCGATATATTCGTGGAGTTCAGAAAATTCGATGATAGATGGCATCAACTCGTCCATTCTTTGTTTTGAATGCCCCAAAATGCTCCCATAAAGGTACGCGTTTTCTCTTCCGGTTAAATTACCTGTGAAGCCGATTCTTATTCCTGCAAGAAGAAATAACTGACCACGAGACTTTACTGTACCTTCAGAAGGCCTGTATATTCCTGAAATCGTACGAAGAAGAGTGCTTTTTCCACAACCATTTCGGCCTATGATTCCCAATACCTCTCCTTGGTTTATTTGTATTGAAATATCCTCTAATACAGTTCTTTGAGGAGCAACTTGTTTTTCTGTAGATACCAAATTTCGGAACTTTCTCTTTATCGTCTGCAAACCAGGCCTAGATAGTGGGAAGGTTACCGAAACACCGTCGACATCAATAACCAGAGTCATACGTATTTCACCGCCTTTGATTCAGCCCTCATAAATACGATTACTCCGAGCAACATTGAGGCTAATGCAAACCCGACGGAATAAGCAATCCAATTACCTGAAATGCCTAAGGCTGATCCATCAACACCGCAACGCATCATTTCTAATGGAACGACCATAGGATTTAGGAATACATAATCTGCTAATCCGCCTCTGCCTTCAGGAATCATTCGTAAAGTCCACATGACTGGAGATAAAAAGAAACCAGCTTTGGTAATGAACTGGAAAAGGTGCGCTATGTCTCCGTGTACTGCATTTAATGGAGACAACATCAATCCGATGCCAAGTGCTAGGACTGCGGAAATTAATAGTCCTGCAACCAACCAAGCAAAATGTAAACCAAAAGGAAGATCATAGTAAAATATGAATGGAATGACAACAAGAAGACTCATTGCTGTAATAACTAAATTTGCACCAACTGTGGTAATGGCAAATAATTCTCTTGGGAAATAAATCAGTTTGATCATTCCAGAATTTCTTGATATCGAGGTAATTGAGCCGTTTAAACAGCGAGCGAAAAATTGCCAAGTTATTACTCCAATGAGCACCCATATTGGGTACAATTCTTCCGATTGCCCTGCTATTATTGTGAACACAAAATAGTAGACCCCAGCAAGTAAAAGAGGCTGCAAAACTGTCCAAATATATCCTAGAAATGAGTTACGATACCTAATCCTCACATCTCTGCGAATGAAATTAGAAATCATATTTTTATTTTCTTTAAGGTTTAGTATGAATCTTAGTGGACTCCCAAGAATTGAAGGAGACGGGTGAATTACGCTCAACTCCTTTGAGGAACTCATGGCCCTCCGTATGGTTATCATTATTGAGAAGTTCCGTTCAAAAATGTCTATTCAGCGGATTATGCGTGAAATGAAACGCTTTCGATTGATTAAACATCAGCCTGGGATGAATTCTAAATCTGAAGTAATGACTAACGAATCAATTCTTACTCCATCTTCCCTCATGGAAATATCCAATTGATTCAATCCGGTTGAAGTTACATTGATTGTAATTATTTCCCAATTCCACTCGCCATTTGGCGATGTCGAAAATCCGACTCCACCATAGGTCAAAGGGTTACCATTTAATCCCACATGAATTGAGTCCCCTCCGCCGTCGGGAGCAGACATTCGAATCCACACATGATGTATTCCAGTAGAGTAAAGTGAGAGGTTGTATGACAATCGTGGACCATCTGTAGAATCTCCGATATTTGTTTTCACATCAGGATTTGCCACCATGTATCCTTGACCAGTAAATCCAGAAATTTCAAAATCCAAATCCCACAGACTATCCTGTGCCTGCATAGAACCAAATGAGCATGTTGAATATTCTTCTGCCTCGATGATAATCAACCCTTGATCTTCAGTAAAAGTCAAATCGTTCGAGAACGTTTCATTACCGCCATAGCACAAATCTAGAGGTTCAATAATTTGCGAATCTGAAGGGTCAAACAAACCATTTGATGTTATGATTAAACTATCTAACTTAACACCGTCTTCCCTCATCCAAATTCCTAATTGATGATTTCCTACTGAAGAAATATTAATTTCAGTGTGTACCCAATTCCATTGGCTAGGAGGGGATGTTGTCAAGCCATTTCCCCCATAGGTTAGTGGCTCTCCATTTATTCCAACGTGTATAGAATCTCCTCCACCATCTGGGCCGAACATACGAATCCAGACATAATACTTCCCTTCAGTTAAGATCGAAAGGTTGTAACCAAGATATGGTCCATCCGTAGTATCCTTTGAATTGGACTTTGTATCTGGTAAACTTACCATATATCCTAGCCCAGATGTGATTTCTTGTTCCGAAACAAATTGCCAAGTCGAATCGATATAATAGGCTCCATGATAGCAAACTGAATAGTTTTCAACTTCGATTATATTTTCGGTTTCTTTTAGAATAAGGTTTTCATTACTACCTAAGCATTCGTCATTATCGGAGAGTTTTATTTCAAAGACATTAGGATCTATCTGAATTGCGTATGGGTCGCCTCCAATAAGTACTGCGTCAATTATGGGTGTTACTCGTTGACAGAATATCAATCGCCCCTCCGCATCTAAATGGTTTCTATCCGAAAAAGCTTGGCTTGGCCACTCTTCCCAATACATTTGCAGTGCAGTTATTCCTTCTAATGATAGATATCTATCATATGTTGAGTTCATTCCATCCAATTGACTAGATTCAAGGTATTCATTTACCCAGGGGTGATGGGGAATCCCCACTAGTACTACTTCTATGGAAGCGTTTAGTAAAGAATGGATTATGTAATCTAGTGCTCTATGGTTTTGAGTATTACTTTCTTTGGGGTTGTAAACTCCCTGTTTAGATTTGCTAGGCATTCGTTCATCTAAATATTCACGAATATCTGTAGGGCTCTTTGAATCGAATTTACTCGGCCTCCAATTTGGTTCACTGAGATATTGGTCCCATTCCTTACTTCCAAATTCAGGGACATAAGAATATGAATCTGGATTTAATGCACTGGAATTGCCGTCTATTTCTCTTCGCAGGTATTCTTCAATTGCATCTCTAGAATATTCGCTCCACGCATCAAACCTGTCGAATTGATTAGTATCAATCCAATTTTGGTCGATTGGATCTAAAAGTTCATACCAATCATCAATATCTTCATTCGTCATCCCCATTGACATTAATTGAAATCTAAATTCATTGTAGTCTGTGATTCCTTCAATGTATTGTGTTCCGTCCCACCCATACAGGCTATTCGGGCCAATTTCAACCATCACAACATCAGGCTTCGCTTCAACCAATGCTGGAATTTGAATCATTTCTGAATAGGGTTTACCTCCAGACATTGCCATATTATAGAATCTAGTATTTTCAATTTGAGATTCTTCTTGCATACATGTTCCATTCATTCCGGCCATCAAGATTGAAGAACCAATTCCGACAACACTTACAGCTCCATCGTCTTCGATGGTTTCGTATGCATCGTAAACAAATGCAAATCTACCATTGCTGATTAGGCTACCATCAAGCAACAAGGGCTTAACAATTGCAGGACCCATTGAAGATGTGATAAATAATGCTGTAACAACAGCGACAATAAGCGATAAATACAAATTGATTGGTTTAGATTCTAAATTATCATAATCAAACCTAGACATTTTTTCACCAAATTTAGAATCATTTGAATAATTTATTCAAGTAGTTAACCTGCTATGAGAAAGGTAGTTATTGGCGCCCAGCATCAAACATTTCACGTAGTGAGCCGTCGTTTAGCATCTCTAATGCAATGTCGGAGCCGCCGATTAATTCGCCTTGTACGAAAATCTGTGGCATTGTAGGGAAGTCGGACCAAGCACATACAGAAGGTATTGCGCGCGGGTCGCTTAGAATATTTACAGAAGCGAAT
>Ga0233444_10000809_pt1 | contig 38340 bp, 35 predicted proteins | sample SI_124_October20_6_FD_182792 | JGI IMG/M metagenome (GOLD analysis project Ga0233444, IMG submission 182792) | Seawater microbial communities from Saanich Inlet, British Columbia, Canada - SI_124_October2016_10_MG | ecosystem: Environmental > Aquatic > Marine > Inlet | place: Canada: British... | reverse complement strand
GGATGCGAAACCCGCTCCCAGCGAAACTCCAACACCCAGTGCAAGACATAACGTTCGATTAGACGACCACATCATCGCGTTTCTCCCACCCGTTGTTTCATGCCGCTCAACGGCGGCTTGGTCCCGAAATCTGCTTTGCGCAGCTCCGGATTTTCTTATCGTTATTGCGTCCCGTGCAAGCCCCTCATTGAAACCGAGTTGCGGTACACATGGCGCAAGATGCCCGCATGCGCAGCACGCAGCGGTCATCGCAATCATTGTGAGGAAGTTCACGCTGATAGCTAGACCGACATCCGTCGGCCCTGTGATCAGCAGCGGCTGCAATCGTCAGGACGATGTTGGCCAGTTTCCCCTCCCAAGGCGCGTTGTTCTGTTTTGTTATCGACAAACACTGCCTGAGCCATATCCTTGTATGCATTATACCAGACTACAAGAGAAATTCTGAGGCATCCCCGTTGGGCGGTGCGATATCGTTTGGACTTGGAATAAGAAAAAGGCCCCGAAAATCGGGGCCTTTGACAAGCAGCTGAAGTCTTTCGGCTATCCATCCCAACTTAGGATGGAGGCGCTCTCCTCAGAGGCCGAACCGCGGCAGATCACCATTGCGGACAGAAATCTGCGCACTCTTCATCAGAAAATCGTCAACGAAAGCAAGCAGCTGACGGAAGATTCCGGGGGAGGAAACAGTGTCGATGAGGGCAGTCTTTGACATTTTTGGGCGACCTTTCGAAGCGATTAATCAGCGCCCATCATGAGCCAGGCGCTTCGCTCCCCTTATCTAGGCATACCAGATACCAGCCTCAATGCGCGATTTTGCATCGCGGCATTTTCTTCGCCGCATCGCAACAGCGAGCGACATGGTGACAAAATGCCGCAACCCCTCTCGTAGCTTACCTGTTTGACGCGATGCCAACCCAAGAAAAGGCCGGCGGAAGAACCGCCGGCCCCAGCAATAAATAGAAGAATCGCTCGTTGTTATTCGGCTGCTTCAACCTTCCGGGGCGGAGCAAGCGCACCCGAATTGTGCGTTTCGGCAACCTGGTTGTCGTTGAAGCCGAGCACCTGTTTCAGGATTTCGTCAGTGTGCTCACCGAGCAGCGGGGAGCGCGTCACCACGGTCGGACTGTCCGAGAGCTTGATCGGATTACCGACCGAGATGTACTTACCGCGCGTCGGATGATCGACCTCAACAAGAGTGCCGGTAGCGTAGAGAGACTTGTCCTCGGAAATTTCCTTCATCGACAGGATCGGACCGCACGGAATGTCATCCTTGTTGAGGATATCCATCGCCTCGAACTTGGTCTTGGTCATGGTCCACTGTTCGATGCGCGCGAAAATCTCATTCAGGCGCGGCAAACGCGCTGCCGGCTTAGCGTAATCCGGATGCGTCTTCCAGCCAGGCTCGCCGATCACGTCACAAATCTTCTCCCAGACGGGAGCCTGGGTGATAAAATAGAGATAAGCGTTCGGGTCGGTCTCCCAGCCCTTACACTTCAGGATGCGGCCCGGCTGGCCACCACCGGAATCGTTGCCGGCGCGCGGCACAGCATCACCAAACGGAATGCCTTCGCCAAACTGGCTGTATTCCTTGAGAGGACCGTGTGCGAGACGCTGCTGGTCGCGCATCTTGACGCGCGCCAGATTGAGCACGCCATCCTGCATCGCCGCCGTGACCTTCTGACCCTTGCCCGTGACCGTGCGCTGGTAGAGCGCGGTGACGATGCCGAGCGCCAGATGCAAACCGGTACCGCTGTCGCCGATCTGCGCACCGGTCACCAGGGGCAGGCCGTCGCGGAAACCAGTCGTCGATGCAGCACCGCCGGTGCACTGCGCGACGTTCTCATACACCTTGCAGTCTTCGTAAGGGCCAGGACCGAAACCCTTGATCGACGCCACGATCAATTTCGGATTGATCTTCTGGATAGTTTCCCACGGAAAGCCCATGCGATCCAGCACGCCGGGACCGAAGTTCTCGACCAGCACGTCGCACTTCTTCATCAGCTCGGTGAGGACTTCCTTGCCCTTCGGGTTCTTGGTGTCTAGCGTGATCGAACGCTTGTTGTGGTTGAGCATCGTGAAGTAGAGGCTGTCCGCATTCGGGACGTCCATGAGCTGGCCGCGGGTGATGTCACCGACGCCGGGACGCTCCACCTTGATCACATCGGCGCCGAACCATGCCAACAACTGCGTGCATGTCGGTCCCGACTGAACGTGGGTGAAATCAAGGATGCGAACGCCCTTCAGCGCCTGTGTCATTATCTGTTACTCCGTATCAACCGACGCCTTCTGACGCCGAGTTCGAGGACTGAAATTGGTTGAGCGGAACCCAACGGTGTGGCCTTATTTCTTCTTCAGAACGCTTTGCGGATTGAGATTGCCGATGCGGCCGCTTTCGCTGCCCGCAGCGGGGTCGATCACCGCATTGATAAGCGTGGGCTTAGCTGAATCCATCGCCGCGTTGACAGCCCGCTTCAACTCATCGGGAGTCGTCGCATTGACGCCAACACCACCGAAAGCTTCCATCATCTTGTCGTAACGAGCGCCCTTTACGAAAACGGTCGGAGCCACGTCCGAGCCGCCCGACGGATTGACGTCTGTACCGCGATAGATGCCGTCGTTGTTGAAGATCACCACGCAGACCGGCAGTTTGTAGCGGCAGATCGTTTCCACTTCCATGCCAGAGAACCCGAATGCGCTGTCGCCTTCGATCGCGAGTACCGGCTTGCCGGTCTCAATGGCCGCAGCAATCGAATAACCCATGCCGATGCCCATGATGCCCCAGGTGCCGACGTCGATGCGCTTGCGCGGCTGATACATGTCGATGATGCCGCGCGCGAGATCGAGCGTGTTGGCGCCTTCATTGACAAGGATGGCGTCCGGACGCTCCTTGATGATGGTGCGCAGAACACCGAGCGCGCCGTGGTAATCCATCGGCGAATTGTTGTTCATCAGACGCGGCGCCATCTTGGCAACGTTGTCATCGCGCTTGGCCTGAACGGATTTGGTCCAATCCGCCGGCGGGGCAGTCCAGTTGCCGCCCATGCCTTGCAGAAGAGCGGTGACGCACGAACCGATGTCGCCGACCACAGGCGCCACGATCTCGACGTTCGAGTCCATTTCCTTCGGCTCGATGTCGATCTGGATGAACTTCTTCGGAGCGTCGCCCCATGACTTGCCCTTGCCGTGCGACAGCAGCCAGTTCAGCCGCGCGCCGATCAGCATGACGACATCCGAATCCTTCAACACCGTCGACCGCGCCGCACCGGCGCACTGCGGATGTGTATCCGGCAGCAGGCCCTTGGCCATGCTCATCGGCAGGAACGGAATGCCGCTTTTCTCAATCAGCGCGCGAATCGCGTCATCGGCCTGCGCGTACGATGCGCCCTTGCCGAGAATGATGAGCGGCTTCTTCGCCGACTTCAGCACGTCGAGCGCGCGCTTGACCGAATCCGGAGCCGGAATCTGTGCCGGGGCCGCGTCGATGACCTTCACCAGCGATTTTTTGCCGGCGTCCGCGTTCATCACCTGCCCGAACAACTTGGCCGGGAGATCGAGATAGACACCGCCCGGACGACCGGAGACCGCAGCGCGGATCGCGCGAGCAACACCGATACCAATATCCTGCGCATGCAGCACGCGGAACGCGGCCTTGCACAGCGGCTTCGCGATCGCGAGCTGGTCCATTTCCTCGTAGTCACCCTGCTGCAAGTCGACAATCTCGCGCTCCGATGAACCAGAGATCAGGATCATGGGAAAGCAATTGGTCGTGGCATGAGCGAGCGCCGTCAGGCCGTTGAGAAAGCCGGGCGCCGAAACAGTGAGACAAACACCAGGCTTCTTCGTCAGAAAGCCCGCGATCGAAGCGGCATAGCCGGCATTTTGTTCGTGACGAAACGACAGAACGCGAATGCCTTCGGCCTGCGCCATGCGGCCGAAATCCGTGATCGGAATACCCGGAACGCCATAAATCGTATTGAGACCATTCAGCTTGAGAGCGTCAATAATCAGATGAAAGCCATCCGTCAGCTCTTGCTCTGCATCGTTTGCAGCCGTCGTCTCTACCTTACTCGCCGTCGTCAGCATCGGTGGCCTCCCTAGTCTCTTCTTTTGATCGTTCGTCTACGTGAAGATTTCCTGTCCATGGGTTTCGACATAAGTCGCAAGCCCAAGCGTATGGTCGCGCGCGCGCTTTTCAGCGAGTTCGGTATCGCGCTCTTCGAGTGCTTCGATAATCGCGAGATGTTCAGGCAGCGACACCGCCGTACGATCGGTCCGGCCGATCGTGAGCTGACGGTAACCGCGCACGTGCAGAAGGATGTCGTTGGTCATATCCACCAGAACCGGGGACTCGCTCAGCGAAATCAGCGCCTGATGGAACGCGATGTTCGCCTTCGAGTACTCATTGATGTGATCCTGCGGCAGACGATCCTTGTTGAAGTCCTTGAAGAAGTTGCGCAGCGCCGAGATGTCCTTCTTGCGCGCGGTCGTGGTGATGAGACGTGCGGCCATGCTTTCGAGCGCGGCCCATGCACGAATCATGTCGACGATTTCAGCCTTCGTCTTGCGCACAACCACGATGCCACGGCGTGGAACCGTTTTGACGAAACCGTCCTGCTCCAGCATCGCGATCGCTTCGCGGATCGGTGTCCGGCTGACGCCGAGATGTTCCGAAAGCGCACGCTCATCGAGCATGACAGGGTCCGGGCTGGCGTAGATATCCATTTTGAGGATAGCTTCCTTAAGCGCGTCGTAAGCCTTGTTCTTAAAACTGGCTTCCGGCGCGATGCGCACGATCGCGATATCCTGCTCGTTCAGTGGAACCTTTGAGTTTTTCTGAGTAACCATGAATCATCTCCCTCTCTGGTTTGAGGGCTGTATACCACGGGAGCGTTGTTTATGTTCTTGGCATACCAGATGCCAACGTGTCAAGCAGCCGCCCTGCGCCACGAAAGCCCACCGAACGGGCTTGACAAACATGGTTCTTGGTATGCCAAATGCCAAATGTAGGCATTTTGCTCGCGCGCCTCTTGAAACGCGCTGGCCAACGTTAAAACGTGGTGCTCAAGCGCTCGGGGACGACCGTCCGACAACCCGTGCGCAATCCGATCTCAAGAAGTGGACGTGACAGGAGGAAGTAATGGCTCATTCGCAGGACGCAGCGCGAAAGATCGACGTTGGACAGCAGGCAAAGGCCGAAGTTCGGAAGATTCTCGACGCCGTCAAAGCAGACAAACGCACCAGCCTGACCGCACCGGAAGGCAAACTGGTTTGTGATGCTTACGGAATTCCGGTTCCGAAGGAAGGCGTTGCCAAGTCCGCCGCCGATGCCGCCAAGATCGCGACCGGCATGGGCTTTCCCGTAGTCATGAAGATCGTCTCCCCCGACATCCTCCACAAGACCGAGGCCGGCGGCGTGATCGTCGGCGTGAAAACCGCAGCTGACGCTGAAAAGGCCTATGAGACCATTCTCGCAAACGCGAAGAAGTACAAGGCCGACGCCAAGATCGAAGGCATCCAGGTTCAGCAGATGCTGCTGGGCGGCACGGAAGTCATCGTCGGAAGCATCACCGACGGCTCGTTCGGCAAGCTGGTAGCGTTCGGCCTCGGTGGCGTTCTCGTCGAAGTGCTGAAAGACGTCACCTTCCGCCTTGCCCCCGCGACCAACGCCGATGCGCTGTCCATGCTGGACGGTATCCAGGCCCACGAAATGCTGAACGGGGTACGCGGTGGCGATCCGGTGAATCGTGAGGCGCTCGCGGACATCATTGTCAATGTTTCGCAGCTTGTCAGCGATTTCCCTGAAATCGTCGAACTCGATCTCAACCCGGTGTTCGCGACCAAGAAGGACGCAATCGCTGCCGACGTTCGCATCGTCGTCGACTTCGATTACAAGCCGCGCCCCGCGCCTCGTTCGAACGAAGAAATCGTCACCGCGATGAACCGCATCATGATGCCGAAGGCGGTCGCCGTCATCGGCGCTTCGGCTGAGGCCGGCAAGATCGGTAACTCGGTGATGAAAAACCTCATCAACGGCGGCTACAAGGGTCAGATCTATCCGATCCATCCCAAGGCCGACGAAATCATGGGCATCAAGGCCTACAAGAGTGTCAAGGACGTCCCGGGCACGATCGACACCGCTGTGTTCGCGATTCCCGCGAAACTCGTTGCTGCAGCGCTCACCGAGTGCGGCGAGAAGAAAATCCCCGGCGCAGTCCTGATTCCGTCGGGCTTTGCCGAGGCAAACGAACCTGCGTTGCAGGAAGAAATCGTCGAGATCGGCAAGAAGTACAATGTGCGTCTGATGGGGCCGAACATCTATGGCTTCTACTATACGCCATCCAATCTCTGCGCGACCTTCTGTACGGCCTACGACGTCAAGGGCTCTGCGGCGCTGTCGTCACAGTCAGGCGGCATCGGCATGGCCATCATCGGCTTCTCCCGCTCCGCCAAGATGGGTGTGTCCGCCATTGTCGGCCTCGGCAACAAGTCGGATATCGATGAGGACGATCTGCTCGCCTTCTTCGAGCAGGACCCGAACACGACGATCATCGCGCAGCACTGCGAAGATCTGAAGGACGGCCGCGCCTTCGCGGAAGCCGCCAAGCGCGTCTCCAAGAAGAAGCCGGTTGTGGTCCTCAAGGCAGGCCGTACTTCGGCCGGCGCCAAGGCAGCCTCGTCCCATACCGGCGCGCTGGCTGGCAACGACAAGATCTATGAGGACGTGCTGAAACAGTCGGGTGTTATTCGCGCCCGTTCGCTGCGGCAGCTTCTGGAGTTCGCACGCGGCATTCCCGTGTTGCCGACTCCGAAGGGCGAGAACGTTCTCATCATTACCGGTGCGGGTGGCTCAGGCGTGCTGCTGTCCGACGCCGTAGTCGACAACGGTCTCTCGCTGATGGCGATGCCGCCGGATCTTGATACTGCCTTCCGCAAGTTCATCCCGCCGTTCGGTGCAGCGGGCAATCCTGTGGACATCACTGGCGGCGAACCGCCGATCACCTACGTCAATACCGTGAAGCTCGGCCTGTCGGATGATCGCATCCACTCCCTGATCCTCGGCTACTGGCACACCATCGTCACTCCGCCGATGGTCTTTGCCAGGAACATGGTCGAGGTGAAGAAAGAGATGGAAGCGAAGGGCATCAGCAAGCCGATGGTGGCTTCACTTGCCGGCGACGTCGAGGTCGAGGAAGCCGCCGAGTATCTCTACCAGAACGGTATCCCGGCCTATGCGTACTCCACTGAACTCCCTGTCGAAGTGCTTGGCGCGAAATACAAGTGGGCACGCGGCGCGGGCCTGCTGTAATCTAGACCGGGGGTGCCGCCCCAATGGGGCGGCACCCCTTTCTCTTTTCAGCACGAGCTTCACTTCTATCGACGGCCGTAGGTAGTAATGAAGAAAAGTGTGATCCGGCGAAGGCTAATCGAGCCGCGAAGCGGCGTTGAGGCGGAAACCGAAGGCAAGGACGGCGGCGTTCAGTCCGTCAACCGCGCTCTGACGCTGATCGAAACTCTTGCCGAGGACGATGAAGGCTACCGGCTCACCGATCTTGCCGTGCGTACCGGCCTGTCCACCTCTACGGTCCATCGCCTGCTGACAACCCTTGAGAAGCGCCGTTTCGTGCAGTTCGACCGAAGCGAGGCTAAGTGGCACATCGGCGCCCGCAGCTTCGCCGTTGGATCGACGTTCGCGCGGCGCCGGAACTTCGTCGCCCATGCGATGCCCTATCTGCGCAAGCTGCGCGATCTAACACGTGAAACCGCGAACCTTGCGGTTGTTGATGACGAAACCATCATTGTTCTGACCCGCATGGAGAGCCGCGAGATCATGCGCTCGCTCACAAAGGTGGGCGGCCGCGTGGCCATGGTGGCATCCGGCGTCGGCAAGGCAGTGCTGGCGACATATTCCGATGAAGACGTGAATGCGATCATTCACCGTCAGGGTATGCCGCGATTGACGGAGAAATCGATCGTCCGTCCGGGCGAACTGTTCAAGGCGCTGCAGATCGTCCGGCAGCGCGGCTTCGCCGTCGATGACGAGGAAGCCCGTATGGGGCTTCGGTGCATCGCTGCGGTGGTTTACAACGATTGCAGCGAGCCGCTAGCCGCGATTTCGGTCTCCGGGATGACATCCCGCATCACCGAGGAGCGCGTACCGATCATCGGCAATATCGTACGCGACGTTGCAGCCGAGCTGACCATCGCACTCGGAGGCGTGATGCCGGTTGTTCAAGGCAAGAGCTGAGCGCAGCGCAATTTTGCTTACATTCAGATTTTCACTTTTACTTCTCTCTAGTCGTTTGATCGCGCGAGAGAATTTCACATGTACGTCGCATCGCGGGAAACAAATTCAAGACCATTGAGACGACCCGCCGTCCTCGTGATGATCACATCGAACCTAACCATTCGAGGTGTGACATGGCGAAGATGCGGGCAATCGATGCAGCGGTGCGTATCCTTGAGAAGGAAGGCATCGTCTGCGCATTCGGCGTTCCGGGCGCCGCGATCAATCCACTTTACTCCGCTCTCAAGAAGCGCGGATCGATCAATCACATCCTGGCGCGCCATGTTGAGGGCGCATCTCACATGGCCGAGGGCTACACCCGCGCCAAGGCGGGGAACATCGGCGTCTGCATCGGCACCTCCGGCCCGGCCGGAACCGACATGATCACCGGGCTCTATTCGGCTATCGCCGATTCAATCCCGATCCTATGCATCACCGGGCAGGCGCCCCGTGCACGCATCTACAAAGAGGACTTCCAGGCCGTCGACATCGAGTCGATCGCAAAGCCCGTCACCAAATGGGCCGTTACGGTGCGCGAACCAGCGCTGGTGCCACGTGTCTTCAGTCAGGCGTTCCACATCATGCGCTCAGGCCGTCCCGGCCCGGTGCTGATCGACTTGCCGCTCGATGTCCAGCTCGCCGAGATCGAATTCGACGACGAGACCTACGAGCCCCTGCCGGTCTACAAACCCGCCGCAACGCGCAGGCAGGTCGAGAAGGCGCTCGATATGCTCAACGCCGCCGAACGCCCGCTGATCGTGGCCGGCGGCGGTGTCATCAATGCCGATGCGTCCGACCTTCTCGTGGCGTTCGCCGAGATCGTTAATGTTCCCGTGGTGCCGACGCTGATGGGCTGGGGCGCGATCCCGGATGATCATGTCCTGATGGCCGGAATGGTCGGCCTTCAAACCAGCCACCGCTACGGCAATGCGACCATGCTCGAGTCGGACTTTGTGCTCGGCATCGGTAACCGCTGGGCCAATCGCCACACCGGATCGGTCGAGACTTACACCAAGGGCCGCACCTTCGTGCATGTCGATATCGAGCCGACTCAGATCGGCCGCGTGTTCAATCCAGATTTCGGAATCGTTTCGGACGCAAAAGCCGCGCTCGAATTATTCGTCTCTATCGCGAAGGAATGGCGCAAAGCAGGCAAGCTGAAAGAGCGGCAGGCATGGCCCGCGGCGGTTCAGGACCGCAAACGCACCATGCTGCGCAAGAGCCACTTCGACAACGTGCCGATCAAGCCGCAGCGCGTTTACGAGGAGATGAGCAAGGCTTTCGGCCGTGATACCTGCTATGTCAGCGTAATCGGTCTGTCACAGATCGCCGGCGCGCAATTCCTCGGCGTTTATCGCCCGCGCAACTGGATCAATGCCGGTCAGGCCGGCCCGCTTGGCTGGACCCTGCCCGCCGCGCTCGGCGTACGCGCCGCCGATCCGACGCGCGAGATCGTTGCACTTTCCGGGGACTATGATTTTCAATTCCTGATCGAGGAACTGGCCGTTGGCGCGCAGTTCAAGCTGCCTTACATCCACGTCGTCGTGAACAACTCCTATCTCGGCTTGATCCGTCAGGCGCAGCGTGGCTTCGACATGGATTACCATGTCCAGCTTTCATTTGAGAACATCAATGCGCCGGAACTCGGAGTCTATGGCGTCGATCACGTTGCCGTAGCGGAAGGGCTTGGCTGCAAAGCGATCCGGGTCACGCATCCGGAAGACGCACAGGCCGCGTTCGCGACGGCGCGTCAGATGATGGCGGAATATCGCGTCCCGGTAGTGGTCGAATTCATTCTCGAACGGGTCACCAACATCGCGATGGGGACCGAGATCGACAATATTGTCGAATTCGAAGAAGTGCTCGACTTGCCGCTCGACGACACGCCGGCGAGCCCAGAGAAGACCTCCCGAGGCAAGCTGCTACCTGTCTGACCGCGCGACCAGCGTCACAAACAAGAAAGAGACATTCCTCGTGCCAAAATTCGCAGCCAATCTCACCATGCTCTTCAACGAACTGCCGTTTCTCGAGCGTTTCGCGGCAGCCAAGGCGGCTGGGTTCAGCGGCGTGGAGTATCTGTTTCCCTATGACTTTGAAAAGGCAGTGTTGGGCGAACAGTTGCAGCAACATGGACTTACTCAGGTGCTGCACAATTTGCCTGCGGGAAACTGGGGCGCCGGAGAACGCGGCATCGCAATTCTTTCCGATCGCACCGCCGAATTCCGCGACGGCGTCAAGCGCGCCATTGAATACGCGAAGGCGCTGGGCTGCCGGCAGGTGAACTGCCTCGCTGGGATAGCGCCGGCGGACGCCGATCCAGCAGAGTTGCACGCCGTTTTCGTAGAGAATCTCCGTTATGCCGCTACAGCGCTTGCAAAGCAGCAAATCAAGCTACTGATCGAGCCGATCAACACCCGCGATATCCCGGGCTTCTTCCTCAACGGGACGGAGCAGGCAATCCAGATCATTTCGGAAGTCGGCTCGGAGAATCTGTTTGTCCAGTACGACATCTATCACATGCAGATCATGGAGGGGGACCTCGCACCGACCATGAAGAAGCATCTGGATCGCATCGCGCATATCCAGCTGGCCGATAATCCCGGCCGGAACGAGCCGGGGACCGGCGAAATCAACTATCCCTTCCTCTTTCGCTATCTCGACGAGATCGGATATCGTGGCTGGATCGGCTGCGAATACAAGCCGAGGACCACCACCCTGGAAGGTCTTGGGTGGTACGAAGCGCATACGGTCGATGCGTAATCAAGAAGAACCAGGGAGATCAGAAAATGACCGATATCGGTTTCATCGGCCTCGGCATCATGGGGCGGCCGATGGCGGGCCACCTGCAGGCCGCCGGGCACCGCCTGTTTGTGCTGGAGAAGTCCGCCGCGTCGAAAGAACTCGTTGCCGCGGGCGCTATCGCCTGCAAGTCCGGCAAGGAGATCGCAGAGAGAGCGAGCGTCGTCATTATCATGGTGCCCGATACGCCTGACGTTGAGTCGGTTCTCTTCAACGCCAGCGGCGTCGCGGAAGGACTTTCGAAGGGTAAGGTCGTCGTCGACATGAGTTCGATTTCACCAATCGCGACAAAAGAATTCGCAAAGAAGGTCAACGCGAAGGGCGCGGACTATCTGGACGCGCCAGTCTCCGGCGGCGAAGTCGGCGCGAAGGCCGCATCGCTGACTATTATGGTGGGCGGACCACAAAGCGCATTCGACACGGTCAAGCCCCTGTTCGAGAGGATGGGCAAGAACGTCACCCTGATCGGCGGCAACGGCGACGGCCAAACCACCAAGGTCGCCAATCAGATCATCGTTGCGTTGACCATTGAGGCCGTCGCCGAAGGCCTGCTGTTTGCATCAAAGGCAGGCGCCGATCCGACACTGGTGAGACAGGCGCTGATGGGGGGACTAGCCACATCGCGCATCCTCGAATTGCATGGGGAACGTATGATCAAGCGGACGTTCAATCCGGGCTTCCGCATCGAATTGCACCAGAAGGACCTCAACCTCGCGCTGGACGGCGCGCGGGCGCTTGGCCTGTCGTTGCCGAATACATCAATGACCCAGCAGCTCTTCAATTCCTGCGTGGCTCAAGGCGGCAAAGCCTGGGACCATTCCGCAATGGTGAAAGCGCTGGAGACAATGGCCAGCCACGAAGTCGCCAAGGCCTGATTTTACGATAAGTACCTTGAAATTGAGTTTGACGGCGCGGTGAGAACAACACCGCGCCGCTCTTCCATGCCGTCCCAATGGGCTAATCTCTCCACGCGCTCCATCAGCCGGCAAAGCCGCCTGGTGGAAGCATCCTGGGAGAGACACATGATTGTCGTGACCGGAGACGCCATCGCCAAGCCTGAAACATTCGACGAAGTTCGCAGGCTAAGCCTGGAGCATGTTCATCGCTCGCGCACGGAACCCGGCTGCATTTCGCATGCCGTGCATATCGATTGTGAAAATCCGCTACGCTTCGTGTTCGTCGAGCAATGGGTTGATGGGCGAGCCTTGATGGCTCACTTTCAGGTGCCGGCATCTCGCGAATTCGTGAAGGCGCTGCGGGGCATGCTGTCCGAGCCCTCCACGATCCAGATCTATGATGCGGCGTCGTTACAGATGCCCTAGCTCACAGTTCTGACGACGCCCGAGGCATCAATCCGCCGTCCATCCACCGTCGATCATGAGCGAGGAGCCCGTCATCAGCGCTGACGCATCGCCGGCGAGGAAGACGATCGCCCCCATCAGATCTTCAACGGTACCGAGGCGCCCGAGCTTGATCTTTGAGAGCACACTTTCCTTGAACGCAGCATTCTCGAAGAACGGCCTTGTCATCGGCGTCTCGATGAAGGTCGGACATAGTGTGTTCACGCGAATGCCTTGCGGAGCAAGGTCAATCGCCATCGCCTTGGAGAAGCCTTCCATCGCCCACTTCGACGCGCAGTAAAGCGATCGGTTGGCGCCGCCGACATGCCCCATCTGCGACGACATATTGATGATCGAGCCACGAGCGCCCGCCGCAAGCATCCGCTTGGCGACGGATTGTGCTGCAAAGTACGCCGCACGCACGTTCAGGTTCATCACCGCATCGAAATCCTCAACCGGCACATCGGTGAAGGGATTGGGCCGGTTAGTCCCCGCATTATTGACGAAAGCGTGAAATGGCTCCCGCGCGTCAATCGCCGCGCGGAAGGCCGCCACGTTCGTCACATCAAGGGCGAGCGTATCCGCCGCAAAGCCCTTCTTGTTTAGCGCCGCTGCCGCTTCGTCGATCTCGCTCGTGGTACGTGCGCACAACGTGACATGCGCACCTGCTTCCGCCAGCGCCGCAGCCGCCGCGAGGCCGATGCCACGACCTGCTCCGGTGACCAAGGCACGCCGGCCATCAAGCCGGAAGGTCGGCGTTGCCGGCAGCGACTGGCCGCTCATTCCGCGGCGCTCGCATAGGGCACGTTGCGTCTACCATAACGCCGGACGCGAACATTAGCCTGCTCGGCATGACCAGCGAAGCCTTCCAGCATGCAGAGGCGCGAACAATATTCGCCGATCATGGCAGATGCCTCGTCCGTCAGGACGCGCTGATAAGTCACGGTCTTGAGAAATTTTCCGACCCACAACCCGCCAGTGTAGCGTGCTGCCTTGTTGGTCGGCAGGGTGTGGTTGGTGCCAATCACCTTGTCGCCGTAAGCCACGTTGGTTCGCGATCCCAGAAACAAAGCGCCGTAGTTGGTCATGTTCTTCAGGAAGTAATCCGGATCCTGGGTCATCACCTGCACGTGCTCGGAGGCTATGCGGTCCGCTTCCTTCACCATTTCCTCTTCGGAATCGCAGACAATTACTTCGCCATAGTCTTCCCACGCCTTGGCCGCGACGGCCCCGGTCGGCAAAATCTTCAGGAGGCGTTCGATTTCCGCCATGGTCTCGCGTGCGAGCTTCTCGGAGTTGGTGAGCAGAATCGCCGGGGAATTCGGCCCGTGCTCGGCCTGCCCGAGCAAATCGGTCGCGCATATCTCGCCGTCCGCGATTTCATCAGCGATCACCAGCGTTTCGGTTGGGCCCGCGAACAAATCGATCCCGACGCGCCCGTAAAGCTGACGCTTCGCTTCCGCCACGAATGCATTGCCCGGTCCAACCAGCATGTCGACCGGTGCGATCGACGCTGTCCCGATCGCCATCGCACCGACAGCCTGAATGCCGCCGAGGCAATAGATGACATCCGCACCTGCAAGATGCTGCGCGGCAACAATGGCCGGAGCCGGCTTGCCCTGGAACGGTGGCGCACAGGTGATGATGCGCGAGACGCCGGCGACCTTTGCGGTGATGACCGACATATGCGCAGATGCCAGCAGCGGATACTTGCCGCCGGGGACGTAGCAACCGACGGAGTTGACCGGAATATTCTTGTGACCAAGAACGACACCCGGCAGCGTCTCGACCTCGACATCCTTCATCGCATCGCGTTGATGCTGAGCGAAATTGCGGACCTGCTCCTGAGCGAACTTGATGTCATCGATGTTCCGCCTGGACAATTGCCCAACGCAATCCTTGATCTCGGCATCAGTCAGCCGGTAGTCCTTGCGATCCCACTGGTCGAACTTCACCGACAGTTCCCGAACCGCGTCATCGCCACGCTTCTCGATGTCCGCAAGAATCCCTTCAACTGAGGTGCGGACCTTTGAATCGTCCTCAGCCCGTTGAGCAGCGTCGCGGCTACGCTTGAGATACTTCGCCATCAGATTTCTCCGCGATTACTTGATTGCCTGAGGATTGATCGGCGATCCGGCTGCGCCCGGCAAATGCATCGGCGGTGCAGCGAAGAAGAATTCATAGATCTTATCTTCTGCGCAATCTTCCGCCAATTCCTTCAGATAGAAGATTTCGCCCATGGAAATCCCGATCGCCGGGATCACCACCCAGTGCCAGGGCTGATTGGCCTCGTTGGTCTCGTTCGGGCGGACTTCGCATCCCCAGGTATCGGTACAGATCGCAGCGATGTCCTTCTCGCGAATCCAATAACAAGTCTCAAATGCCATGCCGGGTGCATCGCCACCCGCGTAGCCCGACCAATCCTTCTTCTTCAGGCAGCGCTCCTGGTGGCCGGTGCGAACAATCACGAAGTCACCCTTGCGAATTTCGACGCCCTGCCTTTTGGCGCAGGCATCGAGGTCCGCATTGGTGATGGCGTAGCCGTCGTCGAGCGATTCAACGCCCTTGAACCGGGCAACATCGAGCAACACTCCGCGGCCTGCCATCTTGTCGCGGGTGTGCTCGATACCAAGTTTCTTCGCGCCGCGCGCGTCGACCAGCTTGGCATCATAGCCGTTGTACATCTTGTCATTGAGGAAGATGTGGCAGAGAGCGTCCCACTGCGTCGATGCCTGACAAGGCATGTTGATCGCATCGTCGGCATAGCGCAGATAGGGTGATGGGATGTCCTGATTCCCTGCCGCAGCATCGGTGCCCGTCGCCAGCATGGTATGAATCGGGTTCCACCGGCCTCCGAACAATCCCGACTGGATAGGCTCTTTCAGCGAAAGCCCCAACGAGAAGACCTTACCCTTCTTGATCAGCTTGCCCGCGTTAATGACATCTTCAGACGTGACGTTGTTAAGCGTCCCGATCTGGTCGTCCGCGCCCCAACGGCCCCAGTTTGAGAGCTTCTTGGCGGCTTCATAGATCGCGGCTCTGTCGACTTTCATGATGATGCCCTTCTGTTTTATTTATCGATCGATAATTTTATGGACGAGCGAATGTCTCGGCAGCCCTTGGGCTAGACCGAGCAATAGCGCTCCTTGATTTCGTCGTCGGCCAGCAGAGCGGCGGCGGTCGCATGATGCACGACAGAGCCTTGATCCAGCACGTAGGCACGATCGGCGATATCGAGCGCCAGTTCCACGTTCTGTTCGACAAGCAGAATGGTCGTCCCTTCCGATTTCATCTTGCGGAACAGTTCGAACATTTCATCGACCAGTACCGGCATGATGCCTTCGGAGGGCTCATCAAGCATGATGAGATCCGGCCGGGCGATCATGGCGCGCGCAATCGCGAGCATCTGTTGCTCGCCGCCGGACATTGTGACGGCTTCCTGATCCAGCCGCTCCGCCAGTCGTGGAAAAATTTCGGCGATCTGCGCGATACGCCGAACCTCGTCCTTCTTGTCAGGCGACGCGACGAGGCCGAGCCGCAGGTTTTCCCGCACGGTCAGTCCCTGAACGATCCGGCGCTCCTCAGGGACATAAGCCAGTCCCAGGCCGAATCGGACATGCGCCGGCTCGCCAAGCACTTCCTTGCCCTTGAACGTCACCGAACCCCGCGTTTTGTCCAGAAGGCCGATGATCGACTTCAGGGTTGTGGTCTTGCCGGCCCCGTTACGGCCGATCAGACAAACGATCTCGCCCTTGTTCACCTCAAGGCCAATGTCCTGCAGCACATGGCTGGCGCCGTACCATGAGTTGAGATTTTCGACACGCAACATCGCTCTAGTGCTCCCGCTGGCCAAGATAGACCCGCTTGACCTGCTCGTTCTGGCGGACTTCGGTCGGCGTTCCTTGTGCAAGCAGCTCGCCGTGGTGAAGTACGAGCACCCTGTCGCTGATACCCATCACGAGCTTCATCTTGTGCTCGACCAGAATGACGGTGCGTTCCTGGGCGAGCTTAACAATGAGGTCCATCATTACGCGCGTCTCTTCAGGACTCATTCCTGCAGTCGGCTCGTCCAGCAGCAACAGGCGCGGGTTGCTCGCCAGAGCCATGCCGATTTCGAGCGCGCGTTGCTCGCCGTGCGCGAGTTCCTTCGCGAGCCGCTCGCGACGATCCCACAACCCGACCTGTGCAAGCAACGCGTCGGCCCTTTCGACAAGGCCCGGAAGTTTGGCCCGTGGCCGCCAGATATCGTAACGCGAAACAAATGCCTGAAGCCCGACGCGAACGTTCTCACGCGTCGTCAGCTGCGGGAATACGTTGGTAATCTGGAAGGACTTTGCGATGCCCATATGTGCGAATTCGTGCTGCGCAATATTGGTGACGTCGCGTCCTTCGAACTCGACCTTGCCGGTGGACGGAGGAAAAGCGCCTGACAACAGATTGAAATAGGTGCTCTTCCCGGCGCCGTTCGGCCCAATAATAGATGTGATCGCGTTCCGCGAGAACTCGGCAGAGATATTGCTCAGGGCGACGAATTTCCCGAACGATTTACTCACACCGGTAGTGCGCAGAATAACCTGCGAGGATGTGTCTACCGACGTCATTTATTGATCCACTTCAAGATCGTTCCCCAGATGCCTGCCGGGAAGAACAGGACGCAGATCATAAAGACCGCGCCCACGAACAGCTGCCAGTGGACGGTCCAGATCGAGACCAGATTCTCAAGCAACAGGAAAACCGCAGCCCCGACGAACGGGCCGAAGAACGTGCCCATTCCTCCCAGCAGCGACATCATCACCACCATGCCCGATGTCTCGATATGCAAGATCTCGATCGGTACGATGGACAGATGGAGCGCCATCAGCGCTCCGGCGAGGCCGCAGAATGCACCGGAGAGGATGAATGTAATGAGCCGCGTTCGCGTCACGTCATATCCGGAGGCACGCGCCCGCGCTTCGTTCTCCCGGATGGCTTCGATTACGGCGCCAAACGACGACGCCAGAATCCGCGACAGCATGAACAACGCCAGGATGACAAACACCGCAACGACATAATAACGGGTCAGCGGATCGATGAAGTCGAGCTTCAGACCGAATATGTCAATGACGCGAACGTTGATTCCGCGCAGACCGTTCTCGCCACCGGTCCAATCGACCGCCTGATAGAAGATATAAAAGACGCATTGCGACAGCGCCATCGTCACCATAGCGAAGTAGATGCCGCGGGTACGGATCGCCAACGCGCCGATCGCAGCAGCCATCACAGCGCCGCCAATAATTCCGACCACAATGGCGAGATACCACGGCAACCCGAAATGAACGATTGCGATACCGCAGAGATAGGAGCCGGTTCCAAACAATGCTGCGTGCCCGAACGACAGCAGTCCGAGATATCCGAACAGCAAATTGAAACCGAGTGCGTAGAGTCCATAGATCAAGATGTTCACGGCCAATGCCGTGAACGGCATTACCAAGGGAAACACCAGTACGAAAATGCTGGCAAGGATCGCCCGATGACGCTTGGCGAAATCGAACCAACTCGCCGAAGCAACGCCCGGCTGCGTCAGGGTCTGTGAAAGTTCATTCATTGTTTTACTCGCCTCAGCTCATGAGCCCGGCACGGCCGAAGAAGCCCTGCGGACGGACGAGAAGAACTACTGCCATCAAGGCAAAAATCGAAACCTTGGCCATTTCGGGCGCGAACAGCGACGTCATGCTGACGACCACGCCAACGAGAAGGCCAGCAATGACTGCGCCACCGATCGAGCCCATGCCGCCGACCACTGTCACGACAAACGCCTCGGCAAGAATCGTCGCTCCCATTTCGGGAATAACGCCTTGCAGCGGCGCGGCAAGAAGCCCGGCCAATGCCGCAATACCGGAACCGATGCCGAAAACAAACAGCCAGACCCGCGAGACGTTGACGCCAAGCACGCGGACGATCTGCGGATCACGCGCACCCGCACGGATGATCAGGCCGAAGCTTGTACGCTCGAGGAAAAGCCAGAGACCCAGAAGAACAGCTGCCGCGATACCGATGACGAACAAGCGATAGAGTGGGAAGTATCCGACGCCTATGTTCACCGCACCTTGCAGGATCTCAGGCGTATCGAACGGATAGCCGCTCTTGCCGAAGGCAATACGAACGAGCTCGACCATCACATAGCTCAGACCGAATGTCAGAAGCAGCGGATAATCAATGCCGCGGCCATACAGCGGCCGGATCAAGAACCGCTCGACAACGAGACCGACGGTGCCAACGATCAATGGGACCGCGATGAGGCAAAGCCAGAAATTTCCTCCCAGCGAGAGAAGGAAAAGTCCGACATATGCGCCGACCATATAGAAGGCACCGTGCGCGAAGTTCACAACGGTCAACATGCCGAAGATCAGCGACAACCCAATGGCGAACAGCACATAGATCGCGCCGAGCGCCAGACCGGTGAACAATTGCAACGCGATCAGATCGAAACTCAAACCGGCCATGGATATCTCCAGAGAGGACGCGCGCCCATGATGGACGCGCGTCCGTTAGTTCAAATGGTTCAGGACTTGTGGCCGAGCGCTTCGCAGGTGCGCAGGTTCTTTTCGGTCGGCTCCTCGGTGGCGAGGACCTTGAAAACGTCGGCATCGCCCTTCTCAGGGTTCGATTTAGACTCGATGATGAGAACCGACTGCACTGCCTGATGGTCGCATTTGCGATAGTACTCAGGGCCCTTGTAATAGTCGTACTTAAGCGCTTCGACGGCCTCAATGACCTTGTCGGTGTCAGTGGTGCCAGCTGCCTTGGCCCCCATCAGCAAGGTCTTCACGCCGGCATAGCCCAGCGCGCCGTAATCCGACGGCACCTTTCCACCGTGCATCTTGCGGAAGCGGTCGTTGAACGCCTTCGCAGACGCAACCTTGTCTTCGATACCCCAGTAATACGAGGTTCCACCGATGACGCCCTCGAATGCCTGCGCTCCAGCGGCAATGCGACCGGTATAAAGCAGGATCGGAGCAACGATCTTCATGCTCTTCTTCATACCGAAGTCGGTGGCCTGCTTGAGCGCGATCTGCTGGTCACGGCCGAAGTTGCTGATGACGAGGATGTCCGGCTTCAACGCCTGGATACGCGGCAGCAGGGCCGAGAAGTCTGTTGTGCCGAGCGGATGACGAATATCGACGAGACTTTCAACGCCAAATGCCTTTCCGGCCTCCTGGAAGCCGCGCACCATCTCATGGCCGTAGGCATAGTCCGCCGTGAGGAACGCGACCTTCTTGCCAAATTTCGGAAACGCATAACGTCCGACGGCGCCCGCGGTCAGGTGCGGCGTGAGTGCTTCGTGGAACGTGTACTTGCTGAAATCCTTGACCTCGTTGATTTCATCGGACTGGCTGATCGAGTTGTAAATGGTCTTTCGTTCCTTGGTGACATTGTTCACGGCGAGCTGAACCGACGCAGACAGGCTGCCGACGATGAAGTTGACCTTTTCCTTCTCGATCAGTTCCAGCGTACGGGTCGCCGCCTCGCCCGGATTGAGCTTGTCGTCGCGTACGAGCAACTCGGCCTTCCGGCCGTTGAGGCCGCCAGCTTCATTGAATTCAGCGATGGCAACTTCAGCCGCACGCACCTGATCTTGCGCTTCGGTGCCGTATGGACCGGTCAGCGGGACCGGAAATCCGACCTTAATCGTCGCTTCCTGCGCCTGAAGCAGATTAATACGAAACGGCGAGGCCGCCAGAACAGCGCCGGCGCTAGCGGTTGTCAGCAAGCGGCGGCGAGAGATGGAACCTGTCGTCTTGTTAGCCATGTATTCCTCCAAGGTTGATGTTCTTTGTTGTGCGATCAGATCCGCCCGAGAGCGGTGAGAATGATTTTTGGTGTCAGCGGAATTTCAGTAACGGCGACATTGAATGGCGCAAGCGCGTCGTTCACGGCATTGGTGACGACAGCTGCTGCTGCTGCTGTCCCCGCTTCTCCCGCTCCCTTGGCCCCGAGTTCGCCATCCAGTGTGGGAGAGACAATATGCCCAACGTCGATATCCGGCATCTCGCCCGCCATGGGAACGAGGTAATCCGCCATGTTGGCATTGGTGAGCTGTCCGCGCTCGTCATAGATACAGTGTTCGTAAAGCGCCGCACCTAGCCCCTGAACCACCCCGCCGCGGATTTGCTCATCTACCAGTTGGGGATTGATGATCGTGCCGCAGTCCTCGACGACCCAATGCTTGAGCAGCTTGATAAATCCTGACTGAGTATCCACTTCAAGCCACGAAGCCTGAACACCGTTAGTGAACGCGAACGGATACTCGCGGGGCACGAAATGCCGGGTCGCCATCAATTCGGGCTGGAATCCAGGCGGCAGGGTATCAGGCCTGAAGTACACGATGCGCGCCAGTTCATGCAATTCGATGCGCTGCTGTCCACCGTCGGCATCCACGACCGCATTATTGACGATATCGAGATCACCCGGTTTGGCTTGAAGAATGGCTGCCGCGACATCCAGAATGTTTTTACGGAGCACCTTCGCCGCCTGCAAGGCGGCCTCGCCGCCGATGCCGGCTCCGCGCGATGCCCAGGTGCCGCCGCCGTATGGCGTATTATCGGTGTCTCCCAGAATCACGCGCACGCGTTCCATCGATACGCCGAGCACACTGCCGACGATCTGCGCGGTCAGCGATTCTGACCCTTGCCCCTGTTCGGTGATGCTGGTCTGGCAAATCACCCGGCCGGTGGCGTCGAGACGCACGGCAACACCGTCCTGTGACGAAATCCGCGCCCCGCCCACGCCGTAGAACGCCGCGCTCGGGTTTGTGACCTCGATAAAGCTCGCAATGCCGATGCCGCGATAGATCCCCTGCTTGCGCAGATCGGCCTGCTCAGCTCGTAACGCATCGTAATTCATCATTGCGACGAGTTTATCGAGCGACGCATGATGCGACAGCGCCTCGAATTTAAGTCCTGACGGCGAGCCGCAAGGATAGGCGTCATCGCGAATAAGATTGCGGCGGCGGATTTCAATCGGATCCATCCCGATCCGCTGCGCCGCGAGATCGACAAGCCCTTCAGTGATCGAGCAGGCGATCGGATGCCCGACGCCGCGGTACTGGCAGGTGACATTCTTGTTCTGGAAAACCACGCGAGTCCGCGCGCGATAATTTTGAGTCGTGTAGGGGCCGCCGACCAGATTGACGACCTGATTGGCCTCGATCGCGCTGGTGCGCGGATACATCGAGTACGGGCCGATACCGGTAACGTCGTCGATCTCGAATGCGTTGATTGTCCCGTCTTTGCTGACGCCGATGCGCGCCTTGCAGAAATGATCGCGCGCGTGAATATCGGTGTTGAAGCTCTCGACGCGGTCGGCAACGAATTTGATCGGGCGGCGCAGCAGTTTCGACAGGGCAAGTGTTGCCATCTCGTCGGCATAGATGTGAACCTTGATGCCGAACGAACCGCCGACATCCTTGCACACCACGCGAACCTGCGCCTCATCGAGACCCAAATGCAGGGCAGCGATATTCTGCACCATATGCGGCGCCTGGGTGCCCAGATAAACGGTCAGGCGATCCTCTCCGGAATTCCAGTCCGCAAGAACCGCGCGCGGCTCTAGCGTAACACCGGTGTGACGGCCGAAGACGAACTCGGCTTCCACAACCTCATCCGAGTCCTTAAAAGCCTGATCAACGGCTCCAGCATCGAGATTGCGCTCGAAGGCCAGATTGTCCCCCAAGGTCGAATGAATCACCGGCGTATCGGGATCAAGCGCAGTGCGCATGTCCGTGACTGGAACGAGCTCTTCGTAATCCACCGACAAAGCTTCGGCGGCATCCTCAGCCAGAGCCCGGCTGGTCGCAATGATCGCCGCCACCGCCTCGCCCTGCCAACAAGCGCGATCAATCGCGATGGCGTGCTGCGGAGCCGACTTGAGACCCTTGAGATGGGACAGCACGCCGACCCACGGCGTAATGACTTTCGCGAGCTCGGCCCCCGTGACCACCGCGATCACGCCCGGCATCGTCTTTGCTACTGCGGCATCAATGCTCAGGATCTTCGCGTGGGCATAGGGTGAACGCAGAAATACGACGTGCGCCATGCGCGGCAGCACCATGTCGCTGACATACTGCCCCCGCCCCTGCATGAGCCGGTCGAGGTTGGGGCGCGGCACCGTCTTTCCGATATACGAATTCGGACGGTCCAAAACCGAAAGACCGGACTGCTTCTCGGAGCCGTCGTTCATCGTGTCTGCTCCGAACGCGCACGGGCCGTCGCTTGCACAGCATCGACAATCGCATGATAACCCGTGCAGCGACAGTAGTTGCCGGAGAGATGCTCGCGAATTTGCTCGCGATCTGCTTGCGGTTCATGAATCAGAATATCCTGCGCGGCCATCAACATACCCGGCGTGCAGTATCCACACTGAAGGGCATTGCGCGCGCGGAATGCTGCCTGAAGGTCAGATACTTCCCCGCTATCGGACAATCCCTCGATCGTCTGAACGGATGCATTTTCTGCCTGCACGGCAAGCAAGAGGCAGGCACGCACGGTGTCGCCATTGACGCGAACCGTGCACGCTCCGCACACGCCGTGTTCACAGCCGACATGCGTTCCAGTGAGCCCCAGCTGTTCCCGCAGGAAATCAGCCAGATTCAATCGTGGCAGTACTTGCGCGGAAACGCGCTCGCCGTTGACCGTCAGAGAAATTGGCACGAGATCCGTCACACCAGCGCCCTTGTTGCAAGATCTTGACGGTCGAGCAAGGTCGACACACACCGCGCCATCAACTGGCGCGCGAGATAGCGGCGCATTCCGGCAGAGGCCTGCTGATCTTCCTGCGGATCAAGCTCCGCGTCGAGCGCAGTCTGCGCGTCAGCCAGCATCGACGCGGTGACCGGTCGCCCCGTCAGATGCTCCGACGCCGTCGCAAGCATCGGCTTGTCGCCCACCGCGAAGTAACCAAGCCGCAGGTTTTCCAACACATCACCATCCCGAATTGCAGATGCCGCCAGTCCAACGATGGCGTAGTCGCCTTTCCGCCGCGAATATTCGTGGAAGAAGTGAACCGCATTCGGCTTTGCGACAGGAATCTCGACGGCAATCAGCAACTCTTCGGGAGATAACAACGTCTCATAGATGCCGGTAAAGAACTCCACGGCCCGGATGCGGCGCTCGCCATTCTTGCTGCGCACGAGGAGAACAGCATCAAGCGCGAGAACACAGGCAGGAAGCTCCGATGCAGGATCGGCGTGCGCGAGACTGCCGCCGAATGTGCCTCTGTTGCGAATCGCCGGATGCGCGACATGCGCGATCGCATCCGTCAGCAGCGGCGCGTGCTTGGCGATCTCAGCAGATCTCAGCACATCGACATGACGGGTCAGCGCGCCGATCCTGAGGACGCCGTTCTCAACAGCGACCCCGCGCAACTCGGCGATGGCGCCGATATCGACCAGCAATTCGGGGGCCGACAGCCGCAGATTCAACGCAGGCATCAAACTTTGACCGCCAGAAAGAACCTTCGCCTGATCGCCGTGCCGGGCAAGCAACTCCAATGCGTCAACGACGCTTGAAGCACGCGTATAGCTGAAAGCCGAAGCTTTCATTCCGGCAACCTCCCCTCGCCTCATTTTTTGATGGGCTTCGAGAATGATTAGAGGGTGCCGGACATCAAAGGTCAAGCGTTGTTTATCGAACGATTATTTCTGGACCATGGGCGTGATGTCGCATCAACCGCAGAAATCGAAGGTCGTTGACTCATCCCCATAAGGCGAAACAAGCGCGACAAAGCAAAGTGAGAGTTAAGGAATTATGGCTTGCAGAGTTCGCCACACAGAATTATCGCGCCGCACAAATCCTACCGTCGGCGCGTGGCGCTCCGGCGCGGAAGCTGCTGTCTACCAGTGCGTTCCTGAAACAACAGCCGCGATCTTTCGGTCTCCATCTTGAGAATGTCAGCGAACAACGCGGCAGCAGGAGACATCACCTTGCGGGCCGGCTCGATCAAAACGAACTCGGAATAGAAGGGCGGATCATCAAGCGGCCTCACGTCGAAGCGCCCCTCGTCGAGATCCGATGCCATCATCACGAACGGCAGAATGGCGACCCAGTCGCTCGCTGCGACAAATTGCAGCGTACCCATCATGGCGTCCAGCTCCAGCCGCTGCTCGACCACAACGCCGTTAGCACTGAAATAAGTCTCGATGTTTCTGCGGCGCGTGTTCTGAACGCCCGGCAACACCACTTTTAAGGGCCCAAGTTCAGATAGCTTGGCCGGCTTGAGGTTGTTCTTGCCTCGCTTCGCGCTCACCAGCATCTCGCGATCCCGGGCAAGGAGCCCATGCGAGATGCCGGTCGCCCCTTCGAACGCCGGAACGACAGCGAAGTCCAACTCACCTTTCAGAATCATGTCGGTCAGCACACCCGAGTAGGCCTCGGTGACGCTGATTTCAGAACCCGGGGCGGACGCAAGGAATTTTTCCAGCGCGGGAGCGAGCACGGATCTGGTGAAGGTCGGCATCAAGCCGACACGAATCGCACCGCGGACATGATTGACGGCAACGCATTGCTGAGCGGCCTCCAGTTTCTTCAGAACCTCGACACACTCACGATAGTAGAGTTTCCCCGCCAGCGTCGGCTCGACATCCCTGCCACTGCGTTCGAATAATGCTGCGCCAAGCTCAGACTCGAGCTGCTTAAGGTGTTGCGAAATGCCGGACTGGGTGGCTCCTTCCCGCTTCGCAGCCGACGTGAACGAACGCTCTTCATACACCGCGACGAAGGATCTGATTTGCCGAAGGGAAATCATCCATCAATTTTCCTGATGCCAGAGATTATGAATAATCATTTTTCTAATAGACCACAATCGTTACTCTCACGGTCAATTCACAAGCAATCGGGAAACACGCCATGAACCTCGGCTTCTTCACCATGCCGATCCACCCGCTGGACAAAGACTGGCGTCAATCGCTGGCCGAGGATCGCGAGGCCTTCCTATTGGCTGACGAGCTTGGATTTACCGAGGCTTATGTCGGCGAGCACGTCACCGACAAGGCGGAAAACATCACCTCCTGCGTCACGTTCCTGGCCTGGATTGCCGCCGCGACGAAACAGATCAAGCTGGGCACCGGCACCGTGAACATGCCCAACACACATCCCGCAACAGTCGCGGCCACCATCGCGATGCTGGATCATATGCTCAACGGCCGGTTTATTTTCGGCATCAGCCCCGGTGGGCTTCTGTCGGACGCAGAACTTTTCGGCAATCTCGACTTCAACCGCAACGAGATGTTCCTCGAAGCTATCAATCAGGTGCTCGGCATCTGGTCCGGCGAACCGCCTTACAATCTTCAGGGCAAGTACTGGACTGTGTCTACGCAACGTACGCAAATCAAGGAAATCGGCCAGGGCTACATTCCCCGCCCGCTGCAACGACCGCATCCGCCGATCGTCGTTACTGCAGTCGCGCCGTTTTCAAAGGGCGTGACGGAAGCAGCGGTCCGCGGATGGGACCCAATCTCGGCAAATTTCCTCATGCCGGCGTGGGTGAAAAGCCACTGGCCCAAATATGTCGAAGGCTGCGAACGTGGCGGCCGGGTTGCGGACCCCACCAACTGGCGCGTCGCGAAGAGCGTCTTCGTTGCAGACGACGCTGCAAAGGCCAAAGCCTATGCAACCGATCCCGATGGCCCCTATGTGAACTACTATCGGTCGCTCTTTACCAAACTGAAGAAGAACGGGCGAATCGAGTTGTTCAAGACGCACCGCGATCAACCCGACGATGAAGTGACGCTGGACATGATCTGCGACAAGCTGATCATCTACGGTACGCCGGACAGCGTCGCAGACCAGATCCTTGCATTTCAGAACGAAGTCGGCACATTCGGCACGCTGCTCTACGCCGGCAAGGATTGGAAAGACCGCGAGCTTGGGCGTAAATCCATGATCTTGACGGCGGAGAAAGTGCTGCCTTTAGTGAAAGCCGGTTCGCCGAAGCTGGCGAAAGCCGCGGAATAGACAAAAGCAGGCACCTCAATTGGCCCTCACCGATCGCGTTCCTTATCAGGCCCTCATCGACCGTCCCAAACTGGTACTTCCAGGCGGCAAAAAGCTCGCCGTCTGGATCATCCTCAATGTCGAGGAATGGCGCATCGAGAATGCCATGCCTCGCACGGTTCTCAGCCCTCCGATGGGGCAACCGCTGCTTCCAGACGTGCCGAACTGGGCATGGCATGAATACGGAATGCGCGCGGGCTTCTGGCGTCAATTCAAGGCTCTGACAGATAGAAACATTCCCACCACACTCGCGATCAACGGGAACGTCTGCACGTCCTATCCGCGTGTGGCCTCGGCGGCCCGCGAGGCCGGATTCGAGTTCATGGGACATGGTTTTCTGCAAGGCCCGATGCACAAGGTTGACAATCAGGGTGACGCGATCAAACGCGCAGTCGACACGATCGAAAAATTCACTGGCAAGGCTCCCCGGTCATGGGAAAGTCCCGGGCTCACTGAAACCAGTGAAACACTCGATCTTCTCCGCTTGAACGGGATTGAATATGTCGCCGACTGGGTCATCGACGACCTACCGCAAGACATCGAAACGCCTCACGGGACCATCACGACGATCCCCTACACCGTCGAGACCAACGACATCGTCGTTCATGCGCTGCATCACATGGCGTCGGATCAATTCCTGCGGCGGAGCATCGATCAGTTCGACCGGCTCTATCTCGAGGGCGAAGAGAACGCCCGCGTCATGGCAATCTCGATCCACCCTTATATCACCGGCGTTCCGCACCGGATCAAATACCTGGAACAACTGCTCGATTACGTCATCGGGCACGATGGCGTGGCGCTGATGACCGCCAGCGAGATCGGTGACTGGTATCGCGGCCAGATGGCCAAGACTTAAATTCCGATTGGAGTACAGCGAATGATCCGGGCCGCCATTGTCGGGCTGGGATGGTGGGGGCAGACCATCGCCAGCAATCTCGCGACCAGCGACATTATCAAACCCGTGCTGGGCATTGATCCGCTTGAGCCGATGCGCGCGAAGGGCGCTGCATTGGGGCTTGAAACATCCGCGCGCTTTGAAGATGCGCTGGCGCGATCCGATATCGACGCGGTCATTCTCTGCACCCCGCAGGACCACCACGCGGCCCAAATTGAGGCCGCTGCCCGATCGGGACGTCACGTGTTTTGCGAAAAGCCCCTCTGCACGACAGCGACCGATGCCGAGCGCGCGATCGCCGCGGTCAAAGCAGCAAAAGTGCAACTCGGCATCGGTCATGAACGACGCTTCGAGCCTGCCGTGATCGAAATGCGTCAACGGCTGGCCGATGGTGAATTCGGCAACGCGCTCGTGCTCGAAGGCAATTTCAGTCAGGACAAATTCCTCAACCTGCCGCCCGACAACTGGCGCCTGTCAAACACGGTCAACCCCGTCGGCCCGTTGTCGGCAACCGGCATTCATCTGGTGGACCTGTCGATCGCGATGCTCGGGAAGCCCACCCATGTGTGGGCCCGACTCGCGACACTCGGAAGCCAATTCGCGAACGGCGACACACTCTCGATCACCATCGGCTTCGACAGCGGTGCGACAGCGACGTTGAGTGCGGTTCTTGCGACACCCTTCATGGGGCGCTTGGCGCTGCTTGGATCCAAAGGCTGGATGGAGATCCGCGACCGGACGCACCCCGAAAATCCGACCGGCTGGGATGTTACCCGCGTTCTCCGCAATCAATCGCCGGAGACGACCTATTATCAGCCCCATCCGGCAGTGCGCGACAATCTGGAAGCGTTCGGGCGGGCAGCGCTCGGCGGCGCTTCCTATCCCGTGTCCCATGATGAGATGCTAACCAACGTCCGGGCGTTCGAGGCCATTCAGCGCTCAGCGAAGAGCGGCAGCATTGAGCCGGTTTGATTTCACGGTAGGCCGCTTGGCATCTTGACCCGACATCCGCAAAAATCCCGCGAGATAACCGTCGATCGCGTTGGCGATCATCTCTTCCTTTTCCTGAAGAGCAGGCATCTCGTAGATGTACCGCCGGACGCCGTAATAAAAAATACCGCCGTGGAAGACCCACGCCATTTCGATCTCGGCCGCCGTTGGCTTCGCCTGCGTCGGCAGGCCTGCTTCAAATCTGCATTCCTTGATAATGCGCGTCAGGATCTTGTCGCGCACAACGCCCACGTACCAGCGGTTGATATCGAGACCTTTGAGACCTGAGAACAGATAGATTCTCAGCCACTTTCGCGTGAAGATCACGTTGGTGTAGGCCTCATAGAACTGCACCAGCCGCTCGCGGATCGGACGCGACCTATTAGTGAGAAGCTTCTCCCAACCTGTGTCGAGCGGCTCAAGATAAACCTTGCGGTAAACCTCCTTGACCAACTCTTCTTTGCTCGGAAAATAGCGATAGAGCAGCGGCTGGGTCACGCCCAATTGGCGCGCGAGCTCGCGGGTGCCGCCGTTGAATCCTTCTTCGGAAAAGAACTCTGTCGCCTTGCGAACGAATTCCTGGCGCCGATCTTCGGGAGACAGGCGCTTCTGCTTGACGCGGGTGACCGATGATGACGACTTCTTTGCCATAAAAACCTGCGGGATCACGCCCTGGGAACGAAGTGACCAAAATTACCGCGTGCAAATAGCAGCGGCTCGGCACGGTTGTACGCATAAGCCTCCACCGCACCAAGGAAAATTACATGGTCGCCGCCGTAATAGCGGTCAGCGCTGCGGCACTGAAATGTGGCAACGGCATCGGCAAGGACGGGTGCATTGCCCAGACCTGGCTCCCACGACAGCCCGGCAAACTTGTCCTCTGCACGCGTGGCAAACTGCATTGCAAGCGCCTGCTGCGAGGCGCCGAGCACATTGACTGCAAAATGGCTCGCGTTCTGAAAAATGCTCATGCTCGGCGAGTAAATCACCAAACTCCAGAGCACCAGCGGCGGATTGAGCGAAACTGATGCAAACGAATTGCAGGTCAACCCTGCCTGCTTGCCATCCGGAGTTGCAGCTGTGATTACGGTAACGCCGGTGGCATACGAGCCTAGCGCGTTGCGGAAATCACGCGGATCGATCGATGAGCTGTCGCTCGACAGTTCATTTCCGATTTCGGTGGGGTGCTGCGAAACGGCGACCATAGCTACCCTCTTAAAGGGTCAGATTTTCGGACGGCAGATCGAGCGCGACGCGCCCGTAGTTCGTCCCGGCTGCATCGAAGCTGAACGCAATATGTGCATTGATTGCATGCGCGTCCCGGAATTGCCGCTGAAGCGCGCCCGTGGTGTAAAGACCGCGCGCACCACTCGCGGAAAACAGCAGCGAAACCGCTTCCGTGCACAGGTTGACGGCATAGGCACCGTCCCTCCGATACCTTGTCTTTTCTGCGAGCATGGGAATGTCGCCGCGCCGGGCGTCGGCCATCGCATCAATGCAGGTCCGCCGCATGATGAGACGTGCCGTATCGATCTTGGCCGAGGCTTCGGCAATCTTGATCTGCGTCGTCTGCAAATCACCCAGCTTGGCACGGTTGTAGGTCGAGGCACGATGCCGTGCGATCTCGACGTAGTCGTCCAGACACGCCTGCGCATTGCCGAGCGCGGCCCCCGACAGGACAAACGGAAACAACGCGAACACAGGCAGCGCGTAAAGCGGGCCGGGATTGACGATGCTCCCCGGCGTGGCGCCGCCCGCCACATCCTTGACCGCAAGCGTCATATGCTCGGGGACAAACACATCCTTGGCCTCGACGTCGTTCGATCCCGTCCCCTTCAGGCCGGTAGAATTCCATACGTCGAGGATCTTGTAGTTGTCCTGCTTCAGCAAGAAGACGCGATACTCGACGCCATCCGCGTCGTCATCGGATGACACAATTCCAGCGAGCATATTCCAGGTGCTTGAATCAACACCTGACGAGAATGGCCAGCGGCCAGACAGTTTATAGCCCCCCGCCACCCTGGTCGCGCGACCGGCCGGAAACACAAACGACGACGCGATAAGAGCGTCTGGATTATCCTTCCAGACTAAGTCCTGCGCACGTTCGTCGAACATACCGAGCATCCAGTGATGACTGGCCAGGTTTGCAAGATTCCATGCAACCGAAGCATCCGCCAGCGCGACAACGTCGGCAAAATCGACCAACGCGACGTAATCCAGTTCAGCACCTCCAACACGCTTGGGCTGTAGAATCCTGAACAAACCGGCCTCGTGAAGATCCTTCTCGGTCTCGGGAGGAAGGCGCCGCATCTCTTCGGTCGTTGCGGCACGTTCACGTAGTTTCGGAACGAGCGCATGAGCGCGCTGCAACATCTCGGAATACGCGTCGTCCTGGCCGCTCGAACGCCGGTCCAACTTGTGAACGGTGCCTGACATGACTGCCTCCCTGCCTCTTATCGCGCTGCTGCTTTTCTGGGAGCGTTCGGCTTGATGTGGGGCCGATCAAGATAGAGCGAAGCTTTGAGTCCCTCGTCATCCTGGGTTGCGAATTCAGACAACAGCTTCATTTCCGGAATTCGCGAACGATCCAGCGAATTCACATCCGGCCAGTCGATTTCGACCAGATTACCGGCGGGGTCGCGCAGATACATTTGGACGCAACCATCCGGCAATTCGTTTACTGCATTCCGGAACGCTTTGAAATCCAACGCGCCGATCGCCTTCGCCTGTTCGTAGGCGGCGTGAAAATCGTCCACGTCGAGCGCAAAGTGCTGGTAGACCGGAACGCTGTCTTCAAGTTCAAAGAGATGGAGCTGAAGATCTCCACACCGCAAGTATTTGGTTTTGAAACCAAAATTGTAGGTCGGGATGAGCTCCATGCCAAGGACGGTTTGATAGAAGCGAGCCGACTCTTCCAGATCCTTTGCACCGATGGAGAGATGATTAAAACCGAGAACCTTCATGCTTGCACTCCCGAAATTTGCCAACGTCTTTTTGATTTATCACCCGATAAATAACGCGGCAGTGGCAGGAATGCAAGCGGATTGACCACGACGCGCTGCACAAAACGCGCCGCGAGGCCATTCGCGCATGGCGACAAATAACTTCCAAGATGGATCAGTCTGTTAGCCGTCCTGCGGGAAGACTAGTCGGGCCTGCCCAACACCCTCAGGATCTCGGCCCGTGATGAGCGAGGCCGATGAATACCGCTCAATGCCGCGCGCAGGTCCGAAACACGTTCAGCGTTGCTTCCTGCGCGGGTGCCGTCCGCATTGAGAAAGCTGTTTTCGAATCCGATCCGGCAATGTCCGCCCATAGCCGCTGCGGCGACCAGCGACGCAGTCTCGGATGCGCCGAAAGCGCAAACCCACCAGTCGAACCGCGGAGCGCCTCCACTGTCTCGAATCTTCGCAACAAACGGTGCGAGCTCTGCAGGATCGCTCTCCTGGTCTGCTGCATAGCGGCCAAGCGGAAAAATAACAGAATGCCGTTTACCTGGAATGATCCCGCGTTCGATGAGATCGAGCAGATGATCGAATTCAGTCGCCGCGTAGACAATGTGCTGAACCGCAATGCGCTGCTCGTGAGCCCAGCGATACAACTGCGCCGCATTCGCCTCCGCGTCCGGCTCCGGAATCAATTCCTTCGTTGCAATGCTGACTGCTTCTGGTTGTACCGCCTGGACCACCGCGATCTGCTCGTGCGGCTTGAACATGCCGACGGCTTCAGTCGTGATTTGAACCACGAACTCCGGGCCTGTCGTTCGCCGCACAGCCTCGGTCGCGGCCAGATAGCGTGATGCATCGAGTGTATGCCGGCCATTGCCGTCGCGAACATGCATGTGAATGGCCTGCGCACCAGCGACCTGACACGCGCGTGCATCAGTTGCGAGCGCGTTGGCCGTGAGGGGCAGATTGGGATGCTCGGCGTGACCTTTGCGCGCACCATTCGGCGCGACCATGATTGTCAGATCGGCCATACCGGCCCCTACCCTTCGATAAGATGTTCTGTGAAAACGAGCGTGGGAACTGACCTACGATGTCAGTTTCTTCCGGTCAATTCCGTGCATCGTCTCAAGGACAGCGCAAACGGCTGCGGTATCCTGTTCTCTGCGACCAAGCGCGGCACCAGCATGATAGATCTGGGATGCAGCAGCATACACAGGAAGCGCGCAATCAAGACTATCTGCAAAGCCATCGATGATCGCGATGTCCTTGAGTTGCATGCGGATGGTGGCTGTTGGCTCATCGTAGTTCTGATCGCGCATCAAGGGACCGCGCATCTGGAACATACGTGACGTGCCGGCGCTGTCTGCAAGCGTATCGTAGACCAGTGCCGGATCCATCCCGGCCTTGATTCCGAGGACCATGGCTTCCGCCGCCGCCACGTTATGGATCGTGACGAGATGATTGGCGATGTATTTCATGACACTGCCCCGCCCGAATGTCCCGAGGTAATGCTGGACGCGCGACATGCCAGCGAAAACCGCCGCGCAACGCTCGAAAGCGTCCTTGTCGCCGCTCCCCAGAATGACGAGGTCTTTGTTTACGGCCTGCGCACCGGTGCCGCTGATCGGGCAATCGAGCAGTATTTTGCCGTACCTTTCCATTTCATCGAAGGCTGCTTGCTTGATGTCCATCGGCAGCGTCGAACATTCAATGACGATCTGGCCGGTACCCTCAGCCTGAGCGATGCCTTCGGCGCCGCCAATGACGTCGATCAAGGCCTCTGCCCTTGGCAGCGACATGATGATGATCGATGCGGCTTCAGCCACTGCGCGCGGAGAGGCCAAGACCCGGCCACCGGAACTCTCCAGGCGTACGCAGGCTGCCGGCACCGGATCGTATCCGACGACATTAAATCCAGCCTGAGACAGATTGCGCGCCATGGCCGTGCCCATGATGCCAATGCCGACGATACCAACGTTCTTGTCCATTCAGTGCGCCTTACGGGGATAACTTTCGCGAGGCAATGATTGCTCGCGAAACTTGGTGGGCTCACCTGCGATTAGCCCATTATGACCAAACTTGCCAACCAAGCCGATCATAACAAATCAAGAAACAGATCGCGTCACCGAAATCAGGCAGGCGCACAGCCCGCTCTAGGGGCTACGGTCGAGGCAAGTCCGTTTGTCTGCGTTGACAAACCCCCGTGGACAGTGCTGCCGGCAGTCAACTCAATGCGACAGAAAGACCGGGACCGGTGGACGCGCAAGCATGCTTCTGGTGGCGCCGCCGAGAACGAATTCACGAAAACGCGAATGACCATACGCGCCCATCACAAGAATATCTGCATCGCGTAACGCTACGTGCGATTCCAGCACCGTTCCGATATCGCGGCCAGCAGCGTCAACCTCGTCGAGAACCACGTCCATTCCGTGTCGCGCCAGATACTTGGCCAGCTCCGCACCAGAACGCCCGCCGGACAACACCTTTTCGTTGGTCACCGTTAGCACAAAGACCTGCTTCGCTTTCTTCAGAATCGGCAGGGCGTCCGCTACCGCACGGGAGGCCTGCCTGCTGAAATCCCAGGCCACAACCGCGATATCGAGTGCCACCGCCTTGCTCCATCGCGGCCGGTCAGGCAAGACGATAGACGGCCGCCCCGATCCAAAGATCAAGCTTTCAGCGAGCCATCGCTCGACCGTATCTGTGTCAGGCATCGGAACGATGGTCATATCCCGGAGACGCGCGTAATCAATCACCAGATCGGGGAACTGTGATGTCGTGCATCTTTCGAGAATGGTTTCCTGGAACACTTCGTTCCGTTCTGCCGTCTTTTGAAATTCCGAAAGCGCTTGCTCAGCGGCCAACGCGCTCTTTTTCAACTCAGCAGCAACCAGCGCGGGAACATTCAGCAACGCGCTTCCGATCGGGCTAGCTGGTGCGGCGACTCTAACCTCACAGGCGATAGCCGAGACGCGGGATTCGAGTGCGACCGCAAGCGAAACGGCATCTTCGATCGCCGATAGCCGCGTCCGCTCCGGATAGGTCGTCAGGGAAACCAGAATGTCCTCGAATGCCATTGCGCTCTCCTTCGCCAAATAACTGTCCTTCCCTCTTAGCGTGGAACGCCGATACCCCCTTGATTCATCGCAATCAATTCAACTCGTCATCATTGGGCGCGCTGGCCTCAAGCTCCGAAGCATGAGCGGCCAGATGACCTAGATCAACACGCGATCACGGCAGACCGCGTTCAATAGGGCATGTGGCAAGATGTATCGACCGCGCCGTTCAATCGAGATGTCGCGCTAGCCGTTATCGACGACGAAGTGCATGTATTGATTTTTCCATGCATTCGCACCGAGGCTGGCTGGATGAACGCACAGACAATGAAGCGCGTCGAAGTCACTCCGACCCACTGGCGCAGGTGGCCGGCTGTGACCTATTTCAGCTGCTGCGGATGACTGGCTGACGGCACCGCCGGTTCATCATCGGCAATCGCGCGCCACCCAGCGCCGTCGAGGTCATCGTATTGCCCGCTTCTAAGCGACCAGAGGAATCCAAGGAGACCAATGAGGCCGAGCGCTAGAGCGATCGGCACGAGATAGACAAGCACCTCCATCACATCACCTCCGGCGCAACGCGGCGAGCGCGAAGCGAATTCAGCATCACTAGTATGGAAGAGCCTGACATGGCGGCCGCTGCAACCAGTGGCGTTGCATATCCAGCGATCGCGATCGGAACAGCAAGAACATTATAGCCGATCGCCAGCGCCAGATTTTGCCGCATCAACTGAAGCGCCTTGCGCGAGAAGTCGATAGCGGCCAGCACAGGAGCAAGTTCCTTGCCGAGAAAAATCATGTCAGCAGCGGCCTGGCTCAGATGAGTAGCGCTAACAGGCGACATCGAAACCGACGCCGCCGCTAGCGCGGGCGCATCGTTCAGACCATCGCCAACCATCATGACCTTACGACCGCGCTGCTTGAGATCGTCGATATGCGCAATCTTCTCAGCCGGCGTGAGACCCGCACGCCATGCACGGATTCCCAGCACTGCCGCGGCATGCTTTACAGCGGATTTACGATCGCCGGAGAGAATTTCGACCAGGACGCCGCGCTTGAGGAGAGCCGACACCGTCGCCGCCGCATCCGGTCTGAGCTGTTGCCGAACGGCAAAAACATATCGATCCCGCCCCTTACTGAAGCCAACAGCCGAAATCTCCGGATCCGCACTCAGGATCTCATTCGCCATCCCCTCCGCACCGCAAAATGATGGCTTACCGAGCCTGAGTTCGACTCCGTCAATCAAACCTCTGACGCCCTGCCCCGGCTCTTCCACGATCCCTTCCAATGGAGATGCCATCCTCGAGGCGCGGGCAACTGCCGCCGCAACCGGATGGTGGCTGGCCAGAGCCAACCGTCCTGCCAACTGAAGGACATCGGTGGGAATGGCTCCGGCATTCACCACATCGAGTTCAGGCAAGGTTAGCGTTCCCGTCTTGTCGAAGACGACCGTATCGACACTTGCGACGCGCTCGACCGCATCGCCTGAATTGAGCAAAACACCCGCACGAAACAGCGAACCTGCAACAATAGTCTGCACCGTCGGGATTGCGAGGCCGAGCGCACACGGACAGGTAATGATCAGAACCGCAATCGCGGTAACAATCGCGTCGTGCCAGCTTGCGCCGAGCGCAACCCATCCCAGCATGGTGAGGAGCGCTGTTACGTGCACCACCGGTGCGTAAAGTCGTGACGCCCGGTCTGCCAGTTGCACATAGTGTGACCGTGCCTGCAGCGCGTTTTCAAGCAGCCGCGAGATCTCCGCCAGCAGCGTCCCCTCAGCCGCCGCCCCGACCCGTATCCGCAACGTGCCTGAAATATTCATCGTTCCTGCATAGACCGCGGTACCGGCCGCCGCCGCCACATACCGTGTCTCACCCGTGATGAGGCTTTGATCTATCTCGGACCGCCCATCAATGACGGTGCCATCAACAGCGCATCGTTCACCCGGACGCAGAAGCACGATGTCGCCAGCCGCGATGGCGGCAACGGGGACTACGCTGATTTCCGTGGCGGAAATGAACTTGGTCGCCGTCTCGGCCTTCAGCGCCGCCAGATTCCCCGCAACGGCCCGCGTGCGGCGCCTCATGTTCTGGTCGAGATAGCGCCCCGCCAGCAGAAAGGTGAGAAGCATGATAGCCGCGTCGAAATAGACATGCTCGGCATGATGAACCGTCTCGACGACCGACATGCCGAGCGCCAGCAAAACTCCTATGCTGATGGGAACATCCATGTTGACGCTGCGCGCGCGAAGCACGGCCAATGCCGATCGGAAAAATGGCTGCCCGGCATATGCAGCGGCCGGCAAGGCGATCAACGCCGACAACCAGTGAAAGAAATCACGCTGCTCGGGAATCATGTCCGTCACGTTGCCTGACCACACCGGCACCGACAGCATCATCACATTCATTGTGGCAAAGGCTGCCACACCGAGGCACCGCAGCAGAAACTGCGACTGCTCGACTTCAACCACTTCCGCGCGGACCGGCTCGAACGGATAGGCCTTGTATCCAAGTGCAGCGAGGCGATCGACGAACTGCGCCGGGTCGAGCGATCCCTTCTTCCACTCCACCGCCAGACGCCGATCGGTCAGGTTTACACGCGCGAGCGTCACGTCCGGAATCGAGGAAAGCCCGCGCTCGATTTTCATCATGCATCCAGCGCAGGTAACGCCTTCAACCGCGAGATCGAGATGCGCAAGACCTGAGCCCAGATCCTTGACGTAGTAAGAGAAGTCCCGGATAGCAGCCATGATGCCTCCTCAATCGCCCAGCACGACGCGGTTTCGCGACCGGAATACGCGCTTGCCGCCTGCATCGCCCTCAAGGACCAGGTTCCACTGCCCTGCGAGGATTCCTTCGGCGCTCCCCTTGTAAATGCCGGCCTCAACTTCCGTCAGGGTTACAGTCCGATCAGCCCGCTTGTCCGCGGGGCGCTCCAGACGGCCGGAAAAATCCAGGCCGGTCAGCGGCGCCCCTTTGCTGTCGCGCGCCACGACCCGAAGGTTGGCACTGTCGGCGGCGCCGCGCTCAATGCGCGCCACGACCCGCCAGTGACGCGTATCCTGCTCGTGCGCAGCCTGAATCTCACGTTCATAGGCGAGACTCGCACGGTAGGCACTGTCCACATCTGTTCCGGGCAATGTGTCGATCGCGAATCGCATCATCAACGCATTGACGCCGATCACCACCCCGAAAAAGGCGACGAGCATGATCAGCACAGCCCGCCCGGTGAGAGGCCTTCCTGCTGTGGTCGAGCTACTCATGAGAGCTATCCATCTGTGAGTGTCATGGGATGACAAAATTGTCCGTCGCGAACGCCGCTTCCCCGAGGCCTATATCTGTGATGCGAAACGTGAGCGGCGTTGTTTTTGGAAGTTCGCCGGCTGGCTTGGCCGTAACGAGAACACGCAACTCTGTTGTTTGATCGCGTCCCAGCACTACCGTCGGCCTGTCCGGTGTGATCGAATCCGCGCCGACCACATGAGCTATCGCACCGCTTACACCGTCGACATCGATCGCGATCGTCCGATCGAAGCCGCGCTTGTTCAACAAGCGCACCGTGTACGCGTTGCGGATCGAGCCATCGCTCAGTTTGATGGCGACGGGGTTGCGGTCATGCAGCACGCTAATATCCAGCAATGAACGCGTCAGGAGCGCATACAACATGATGCTTCCGACACCGGCGATCAGGGCGGCATAGACAATTGTCCGCGGGCGAACGATCTTGAATATCTCGGACTTCCCGGCCCGCCGACGCTGAATGTTAATATCGTTGTCGTAACCGATCAGGCGGATCGGCCTGCCGATCTTTGTCATCACGGTGTCGCACGCATCGATGCAAAGGCCGCACTGAATGCAATCCATTTGCGCGCCGTCCCGAATATCGATTCCAGTCGGGCAAACCGCAACGCATTGGCGGCAGTCGATACAGTCGCCTACCGTCTCACCAAGCGCGCGCCGCTCCAGCGCCTTCTTGAGTGATGTGCGCTCCTCGCCCCG
>Ga0233444_10000807_pt1 | contig 38425 bp, 40 predicted proteins | sample SI_124_October20_6_FD_182792 | JGI IMG/M metagenome (GOLD analysis project Ga0233444, IMG submission 182792) | Seawater microbial communities from Saanich Inlet, British Columbia, Canada - SI_124_October2016_10_MG | ecosystem: Environmental > Aquatic > Marine > Inlet | place: Canada: British... | reverse complement strand
TACATTAACGCCTAATTTTTTAGCTTGTTGCTTTAAATATTCATATTCATCTTCTCCTGCATCATATGCCATTAAACCATTTAATGATGCCTCAACAAGTGCTGCGTCAAATGATAAATCTATTTCCATACCTTCTTCCTTTACTCCACCTATTTTTTGAACTTGTAACGCTGCAGTATTTTTAGCAGCTTCCAATTTTCCTTCAAGATCTTTAGTATCTTCACCTTTAGCTTTAGCTGCAGCAATTTCTGCTGTAAACACTGCTATATCCGCAGTAGCTTTATCTTTTGGACTAGCGTCTGCTGATAATTTATCTTTAGCTTCTTTAGCTTTAGTTACAGCTGCATCTAATTTTTCAGTGTCCTTAGTTTCAGTGTCTTCAGTTTCAGTTTCTGGTTTTGGAGTAGGTTCTGGTTTTGAAGTCTCCTCCGGTGTTGGTTCTGGTTTTGAAGTCGCCTTAGGTGTTGGTTCTGGTTTTGAAGTCGCCTTAGGTGTCGCCTTAGGTGTAGTTTTTGGTTTACCTTCACCACCTACACCGTCCATTTGATCTTGACTAGTCGTATTATCATTATCACCTGATTGATCATCAGAATCTGCATGATCAGCTGGACCAGCTTTTTTAGCGTAATCTTTAAGAGATTTTTCATCATCTGCAATTCTATCTGCTAAAGTATCAATTTCTAATTTAAGTTGTTTTGCTTCTTCACCTGAAGTTGCTTTCATTACTATTTTAGCCGCGGCTAATTTAGATTTAGTTTTTCCTATAGAAACTACTTTACCTAAACCTTCATCTCCACTTGACAATTCAGTCATTCTCTCTCCGATAGCAGATAATTGATCATCTAATGCTTTGTTTTTAGCTTGATTAGCTTGCGTCAAAGTTTCTATTCTTTTATCGTCTTTACCCTTTTCACCAGCATCACCTGCCTGTTTCTTCTTAGCGAAATCAACATCGTTAATTGCTTTTTGTACTAAGGCTTTTTGATATGATTTAAGATTTTTCTTAATTTTCATGAACTTAATAGGAGATTTAATAAAATCTAATATACCTTCGTTAAGTTCTGTAACATTAGTTAGTTCGAATAATTCTTCGAATAATTCATCCATTTCTAAAGTAATAGATTCTGATTCTCCAATTCTATCTGATAATTCAGCTAGATTATTAAGAATAGTATCTACGTCTCTAATAACTTCAGTTCTAACCGCTTCTGCAGAATCTGCAGCTGCATCAACACTAACCTGATCTATAGCAACAGAGTCTGTCGTTGTTGTAGTTTCTTTAGTTGATTCATTTACGAACTCTTCGTAAAGTTTTAATTTTGATTTAAGTTTCATAATTATTATTTTGTTTTAAATTACCTTGTTAATATATTATATATCCTCTCAATATTTTAAATATTTCTAGAAATAAAAAAGGCCGCCCGAAGGCAGCCTTTTATATCAATTATTCTAAGTGTTTAGATTATAGTTTTAATCCAGATACTTTGAATTTTTGGTATGCAGTTTCTGGGTGGAAACCAGCTTCAACTAGAGCGTATCTAGATTTAACCGCTACTTTAGGAGCCATAGTTCCTTCAGCGATCATTTGAACTGATTCAGCCATTAAGTAAGGCATGAATACTAATCCAGCACCGTTACCGTCACCTTTTCTACCTACTAGAATTTCGTGCTTTCCAGCAGCATCACCGTCAAACGATAAGTTTGGATCAGTGTAAACATTAATTCCAGCTACAGAACCTACTGGGTAGATTGCACCTGCAACTTGATTAAATGTGTTAGCCATTGGGTTTGGTACGAAACCAGCAACACCTTGTAAAGCTGAAGCTAATTTAGCATCAACTACAGCGAAGTTACCAGCACCTCTTCTACCTCTGTTAGCGATTAAGTTAGCAGCAGCCAATACGTGAGTAAGGATTCTTCTGTTAACATCACCGTAAGTGTTTCCACCTTGAGTGTAATCTAAAGCAACTTCAGAAATTCCTCCTTCAGCGATAGCTCTCATCTTAGTTAAGATGTGGTTGTTGATAGATTGAGTTAATTCGTTAGTTAATACTGACTCAACTTGAGCAACAGCATCTACACCGAATTGTTTTAAATCTTGTACTTGTTCTCTTGTAACTGCAGCAGCAACTTGGAAAGTTTCAGCAGCAACACTTTTAGAGAATAAAGAAAGACCCATTACTTTATCAGCAGTTCTTTCACCAACTTCTCTTGACATTGGCTTACCGTTAGCGTCAGCACCAGAGAATCCAGCAATGTGGTCTTCTAATGCAGCAACTAATGCAGCGTCAGCATATGTGTCAGCAATTGTTTCACCAGCAGCAGGCTGATCAACAATCTTGATGATGTTTTTACCATCAATTCTTGAAGTACCTACTAATTCGTCATTACCAGCTTTAGCTAAAGCTGATTTGATGTAAGTTGGAGCAGTTGCACCTAATGCAACAGTACCACCTTCATAAGTAAAGTCTAAGTAAGACAATAATCCCATTGGTCCAGCCATTGGTACTACTGGTACTAAGTCTAAACCGATAGTTTGAGCAGCAACTTGCATTGCCAAAGGCAATAATGTTGGAGCTTTGTCACCAGAACCTTGAGCTGCACCAGCTGCACCGTTTGCAGGAGCGCCAGCAGGAAAAGATACTGCACCCATACCTGTTAAGTTCATTGGGCCAGGGTTGTTAGATAAAGACATGATGTTCGCGTCTTCATAAAGTTTGTGGTTGTGACAGTAAGTCGACATCCACGCTAATTTGCTAGATTCGTTGATACCTGTAGCTTCCGAGATAATCGGTGCCCATGTATTCTTGATCTCAGCTTCGTTTAATAAATTTGCCATTTTTAATGATCGTTTTTTTTGTTTATTGTTGTTTAGTTAAAAACTCGACATTCAATGGGTTTTCTGCTTCTGTCACCCTTATCGTCGATTAATTTATATATCTGTTAATTTTTTACTTATTGAACCTTTTTTTGAAAGCATCTGCCATACCTGATACATCATATCCTAATGTTGGTTTAGTTTCTTCTTTCTTAGCTTCAGTTACCATTGCAACTTTTTCTAATTCCACTTTAGTGTCTCTTAAGTCTCTAGTTTGCCAGAAATTAGCAACTTGATATTCTGTGTTCAATGTGTGGTATTTAGATTGTGCGATGATATTATCTTGTTTAGATTCAGATAGATTAGTCCATGCTTCTTTATATTCAGAAGGCATAAGAGCAATGAATGTAGGTTGTGCTCCTGCACTTTCAACAATAAGTTGTGCTTCATTCATTACTGACATAATTTCTGATTCTGTCATAAATCCTCTTTTAGAAACGATTCCTCTAACATCTGTTTTAGCAGATTCTGATAATTCGTTATATTTATTTCTAGTTGCAGATGATACTACTTTAAAGAATGAAGGATTTTCATTTTCTTTTTTAGTTGCATTTTCTACTAGTGCGTCTAATTTAGAAGAGATATCTGCTTTATAAGCTTCTAATGGATCATGTGCTCCATCTTCACCTTCAGCTTCTTCTTCACCTTCACCAGCATCAGCTTCTTCAGTTTCATCTTCGATTTCAGAATCTGATGTTACAGCATCGTCAGCGTCTTCGTCACCTTCTTTAGCAACTTCTTCACCTCCAACGTCGCCTTCTTCTGAATTATCTCCAGCTTCAACTTCTTCGTCTTCAATTTCTTCAACTTCTTTTCCAGCTTCATCGCTATCTGCAGCAACTGCACCTTCTTCTGAATTATCACCGATGTTTTCTATTTCGTCTGTGTCTTCAGCTTCGTCTTTATCTTTTGCAGGATCTTCTTCTTCAGTAACTTCTTCGTTATCTTCGCCTGCTTCTTTTGCAACTTCTTCACCTTCAACGTTATCAGCTGCTTCTACATCTTCTTCTTTATCTTCTTCTGCTTCAACATTAACTTCAACTTCTTCAACAGTTTCGTTTAAAGATTCAGCAATGTATTCTGCGTATTCAGAGACAGATTGTAAGTTTTCTTTTAAGTATTCAACGTATTCTAATAAAGTGTTGTTTGATTCAGCACCTTCGTTATGTGCTTCTGCTAAATAATTAGCGAAATCTTTAACTTTAGATACTGATTCTGCTAAATGCTCAGTATAAGAAATACCTTGATCTAGTTTTTCAGCAATACTTTCTGAATAAGAAATAGATTGATCTGTTTTTTCAGCTATGTGTTCAGCATACTGAATAGAACCATCTAATTGTTCAGCAATATACCCAACATATTCTGTTAAATCATTAACTGATTCTACAATGTGGTTATTGTGTTGTGTTAGATTTTCTACTGTGTTTTCGCTTGAAGCTGCTTCGTCTTTAGCTTCAATAGACTCTTTTAGTGTCTTGATCTCATTCGCTAAATACTCAGAGTACTTATTGAAATCCTCAGATTTTACAAATTCTGCCATGTTTTTATTTTCTTTTATTTGTGTGTTTGTAGTTTTATTTTCAATATTTTCAGTTAAATTAGCTTGACCAACTTCATATATATAAAGTCCTGTGTCGTTTGAAAAACCATAAGATTCATTAACTCTCTTTAACTCTGCGTTTTCAAAACCAGGGTCAGCTACTAAATCGTATGTAAACAATTGCTTAATTTTTACTTGTCCATTAGATTCAACTGCACCTGCAGCTCTAGATGAAATCTGTAAAGGTACACCAGCGTCTACTAAGGCTTTAGCTTGACGACCAGCATCTGTATCTAATAATTTAATACGTCCTCTGACTTCTTTAGAATCTTTGTCATAAGTTAATTCTTCAATAATGTGAGATACATTCTTTAAAGAAATATCAAATTGTGCAGGGTGATCTAATTCACCCAGTAATTTACTAGCTCCGATTTTTTGTTGCAATGCTTCTATTTGAGGAACATATTCGGATTCTGTGTAAATACGGTTGTTTTTATTTTTTTGATCAATTTGACCAAAAACACCTTCCAGAATGTAGTCTTTATTATCCGATGGAGTAACACTCAATGCAGATGACGACATCTCGACGATCAATAAATCGTTATTATTATTCATAATATTTTATTTTTGTATTTTTAATATATATCATACTTTATTATTGAAATATCTTATTACATTCCAGCAAGCGGGTCATCGCTGTCTTCTTCACCACCTTCTTCTTCCTTTTCAGCTTCCTTTTCAGCTTCAGCTTCTTCTGCCGATTTATCTAAATAATAGCCTACTAGAATATCCATTTCACCTTCTGCAAAAGCAGCTTCGCTATATGTTTCATAAAAATACTGCTTAAATTCTTCATCAGTTAAAGCTGCTGTAATAGCTCCTAGAATTTCAGCAGATTTAATTTCAGGACCAGAATCTAACTTTAGATCGTCGATTATGACTTTAGAATCTTCTCCAGCTCTAAGAGCATCTTCAGATATGAAGTCATTAAATGTTTTGATAATTTTCATGTTTTATATATCTTTTTTAATCATTGTTTTACATTGCGAATGGATCTTCAGCCTCTGGTTCTTCAGCCGACTTCTTTGCCAGTTTAGATTTAAAGGCTTCATTTGCTCTAATTTCATCATCACTTAGTTTAAGATATTTTTTAACTAAGTATTCTTGATCGAAATAGTATTCTTCTTCCATAGTCTCTTGATTGGTTGTCATTAACGAATCTCTCATAGTACCAATAAAGTCTAATCGTTTTTCCATTAATTCCATGTCTTTTAATTCCGAGAACACATTCTCTTCATTAAACCTTAAAGCTACTTGTGATTTAAACTGAGGATCATTTGTAAACTCAGGATATTTTAAACACATTTGAATAAATAAAGGCTTAGATAAAATTTCCATGAATATAGATCTCAATCGTTTGATAAACTTACCAAACTTGATCTCATCCCTAATCATACCATCAGCCGCTAAGTTGAAATCTCCACCTCCATCTTCATATAAGAATCTTGAGTAAGGAATTTTAGAAACATGTTTTAATTTATCTGAGAAGTATTTAAGTGCTTCTGTATCTGAAAGATCTGGCCCTTCACTATTTAATGTTTCTATTTCTGGTGAATCACCATCTTTAGAAGGTAACCAATATTCTTTACTAAATTGTAGCATTGGTTTACCGTCTGTTGCTAAAGTACCTGATTCCCAATCAAAATCTACAGATTCCTTATAAGAATTCATTAACTGTGCCAAAGATTGTTTAGCTCTAGTTTTAGATTTACCACCTACAGGAATTACAAACTTCATTCTAAATGAAGCATTAGTCACTGCCCAGATTACTCTGGTATGTTCCATAATTCTTAACAAGTTGAATGCTCTTGTTAATCTCTCTATATATGAAACTCTAGATGCAGTAGTTATAGATGAATAAGAAATGTATATAACTTGTGAATCATATAATTTTCTTTCTTTTACTGGATCATCTTTATATTGTACCCAAACTTTTTTACCATCATCGTGATTGTAACCTGGAATAAGAGTAATAGGATCTAATTCTTTAAAACCTATAATTTCTTTTTGGTCAGGGGAATAAATTATTTCAAAAGCAAGATATCCATCAATAAGAAATTTTCTAAAGAAGTACCATGCAGATTGATCAGAATTAAAACCAAAATAGTGATAAATTTGTCTGAAATATTTGTTAAGATCTTTATCAACATCATCTGATATATCAATACCTAAAATTTCAGGGTAACAGAAAAAGTTTTTTTCATCATACACTATTGTTTCATCACAAAGAATATCTAAAATATCTTCTACTTCATCGTTTAATGAAAACTTTCTAAGTTCTTCTCTTTTACCTTCATATGATTGATCAAAGAACGGAATATTAGATCTTAGGTTAGTGTCTGTCATAGACATTGCTGCAAATGCACCATAGATGTCGTCGTTGTCAACACCAAATGGATTCATTTGACCATAACCAATTTCTGCTTCCATTGGTCCAATTGCTTGTGATTGTCTTAAGACTAAATCATCATATCGCATACCGAACGAGGATAAAGACTTTAATGCATTTGATATGCTAAAAGGCTTTGATCCATTACTCAATGGTCCGTTTCTATCGTTAAATCCTGCCATATTACTATATTATTATGTTCTGTTTATATATCTTTTCTTTTTCCGCGTGTTTTAAGGTGTTCACTAAACGCACGCTTTACTTCGTTAATTCCAATACCATCTAAGTCATCAAAGTCGCATAGTGCTATTTTTGCCCAACTTTCATAAGAAACTACCTTTTGATTCTTTTTTAGTTGTGGAATATATTGTCTAACTGCAAAATCAAAACCAAATTGTTTTAAAAATTTTACAGCATCTTTATAAATTAGGTTTATTTGACCTTGTGTCATTGCATTGTCTTTTGATGCCCTTCCAGATTTTGATTTAATCTGCCCTTCCATTCTGTCATAGATCATATCTAATAGATCTTCTTTCATTTGTACTGGTAATAAGTTTAAATTAATACCAACGTCTGTTCCGCTTTCATGTGGATCCAGTGCTAATACTACTGGATTTCTATCCCACCACGGTAGAGTTTTAATATTTTTAGGTTTATCATATCTAAATACATGAATCATACCCGTTTTAAATGGTTTACTATATTTGGCAACAGAATTGTCTCTAACAGATTTGGATGCTTTTTCAAACCATTCTTCAGCACTTCTTCGTGCTTTAGTTTTACTACCAGCTTCTTTACTTAAATCCTTAATGTCCTTTTTTATTTTACCCATTATTTCAGAGATTTTTCAGTCAACACAATAAACCTCCAACCTCTGTTGTCAGCCCATGCTTGTGCATATTTATATTTATCTCTATTTTTTATATACTGCTCTGCCAAAAACTTATATGACTTCAATGCCTTTTGGCTATTCTTTTTAGGAGGAGATGGCTTTGTAATTTGTGCTTCTGGTTTTATTTCAACCAAAAATTCTTTATACGTTTCCACACCCTCATCAATACTTCTAGTTTTCATGTAGAAATCTGGATAATACTTATGTTCTCTTTTATCAAAAGACCAAATATACTTAATCTCTACTGGCTCACTTGACCATTTAATAACGTCTTCTCTTGTGTCACACATAATCATAAACTTTCTTTCCCATGATGATCTATAAATAATAGGGATTGGGCCAATATACTTTTCTGGATTTTTTGGATTAAAATATCCTTGTATAAAGCCTGAATTATTAGTAGGTTTAAGATTTTTTATTGACATTTATATGTTAAACATTCCGCCGTTTTCACTATCACCTCCTGTAGAGATTCGATCAATCGATAACGTGCCTTTATATTTCTGTGGATGAATTTTATTCCATCCTTTTGCATATCCTCTTTTTGCTATTTCTGTAAAATACGCAAATGCGTTTGGATATTTTGGATTAAAATTTCTCCAATATTTTAAAAGATCTAATAGAGCAAACTGTAAACAATCGTTACGATCATCTGAATTAACATAGTTTAATTTGTTAATAGTTCTTTCTGCTAATAACACTAACATTTTTTCTGCAGTTGGTGTTAATTTGTCTAATTCTTTTGACTTTACGAGTTCGTTATAAAGATCTTTGTTATTTAAATAATTTTTCTTTCTTGCCATTGTTGTTAGATGTATTTAAACTTATACGAAAAAAAGCCCAATTGTTTCCAAATGGGCTTTAAAATAAAATAGTGTAATATTTTAAATAGAATCTTCAGCAGATAACTGAAGCTTGTTTTTCTCTATTCTTAATGGATCGTTGTCTACGAATACTGTTAATATGTCTGTTTTTCCTTGTCCAGCCCATTCTAATGCATCTACTTTTACAACGGTACCCTTAGGTATTTCGTCTGATTCATATTTAGTAGAGGCGTCAATATAACCATCATCTTTAGTAAGAATATCTTCATTTCCTATATTATCTAGTTCTTCAGAAATTCTTTTGATTTCAGAGTTTAATAATTGATCAGCTGCCTTGATGTCTGGTAAATTTCTATTAGCTTCAGCTAATCTACCTTTTTGATCTTTTAAAAATGCAATCATTTCATGCATTAATAACATCTTCTCGTTTTTAGCTGCTCTTCTAGATTTATAAGATTCTAAAATATCTTCAACCATTGGCGTGATATCTGCACCTGTTTGTTCAGCAACATATTCGATGGCTGCGTCTGCAAGTAATTTAGTAAATTTATCTATTTTGGTAGATTCGTTATATTTGTATATGAACATATTATTTTCTGCTCTCATTGCCAATACATTAACGTCTCCGTCTTTTGATTCAGAAATAAATTCTAAAAGTCCATAATGTTTATAGTTCTTAGAAGCAAATTCGAATAAATCAATCAATGCTTTATCTTCATATCTAATATATGCAGATGCAAACATAGATTCTGATAAAGGAAGTGAAGTAGAAACTGCTAATTCTATATTACCAGTGTAAAATTTGTTTTCTTCTACCTTATATGATACTTCAATAGTAATTGAATTCTTAAGTAAATCGGTTCTAGATGATTCTAAAACTGCTAATTCATTTTTAAGCTCATCTACTATAATTGAATTATTACTAGCTTTATTTGAATTTTTAAGACTACTATTTAAAAAATCAATTTTTTCATTCAATGCTACAAGTGAGTTAAAGTTCTTTACTGAAGATTCTTCAATTTTAGAAATAGATTTCTTATTATTATAATCATAGTAAAAAGAAACGCCTTCGTTTGTTATTGAAAAAAGTTCATTTGCTTTAACTAATGATTTAAAATCTTCAGAAACATTACTAATTTTTTCTATATGACTTCCTGTCATTTTGAAATTTTGACCAGCTGCATGAAACACAAAACCTTGTTTTGCTTCAACAAATGGGGAAATAATTCCGTTGTTTAAATTTGTCATTTGTATTATTTAATTTTTAATATATATCTTTAATTTATTCTTTGAATGGTAGATCTGTCGACGAGACGTCAAAACTATCACCAAAAAGAGGTTTATCTTTTTCCATAACATCATCTGAAAACTCTTGAGAATTACCAATTTTAAACATTCTATTTGAGTTCTTTCTTCTTTTAGAAGTTCTTACTAAATGTGAATTCTTAGTTATTAATTTACCCATATCTGAGTCATCTACTATGAAATCATCTCCTTTTGGAGATTCTTTTTGTATCCATGATTGTGTTTCTGAATCCCACATCCATATTGAACCTGAAGTGTCTGTGTATTGTACAGGTTGTGGCATATCACCCTCATAATCACTATATAATATTGCAGGGTCTAATGCTACACCATTTGGATCTCCGTAATTACCAGTAACACCTAAAGGATAAACAGATCTTGTAAATTTAGTGTAGATATCATCTTCAAAATCAAATGAAGGTATAAATGTGTTGATCTCTAAACTAAATGTAATTTTATGATTTTCTTTATCATCAAATCCATATTCAATTGGACGTTCTTGTGTGTAATCGTCTGGCATCATGTATTCTGAAGAAATTCTATACATACCATCTTCAAGGTGACCTGCATCTACATGGAAAAAGTTTGCCTTATACATGTTTTTAATAATAGATTCTGTGACCTTAAACATATCCAATTGGCTAGAAACTAATATTTCAATATCTACGCCAATTACACATGGAATAATTTCAAATTCAGCTACATAACCTTCCATTAAACCTTGATTATTCATCATGGTATAATTACCTAAATTTCTTTTATTTACTAATTTACCAGGATCAACAGAAAATGAAGTTAGATTTACTATACCTCTTGGCACTTTGTCATAATTACCATTTGCATATTGACCATCTGGATCACAGCCTTCTCCGTTTACATTTGAAAATAAGAAATTATCTTTAATGAAGTTTTCATCACCTGATACTGCGTAAAAAAATGGCACATCAATTATAGCTCTCTCTTCATTAGAGATTTGTCTCCAAAAACTAAGCTTGCTATTAAGATCAGCTAATAGACCAATTATGATGTGTCTAATAACTGAATCGTCTTTGTTATACTTAAGATTATATGTTGCCATCTATTTCTTTATTTTATTTATATATCTTACTCTATAGTATCTATGGTGAACTTAGAGAACCCGTTCTCTCTATAGATCTGTAGCTTCTTGTCGAATATTTCATGTGGAAGCACAGAGTGATTGATAACAAATGTATTTATCTTGTTTTCTTTGATCACTTGATTTAATATCTTCAATATGTTATAAACACCATCATGGTCAACTGAAGATAACAATTCATCTAAGAATAATAAGTTTAATTGTGGAAATCTTAATTTTAATATTTTGATAATAGCGATGATGATAATAAAATCTGCCTTCTTGCGCTCACCTGTTGAAAGCGTCATTGGATTAATATCTTCACCTAAATGATTAATAATACAATTAAACTTCTCATCAAATCTAATATGGAATTGTAAGTGCATTGTTTGCGCCATTGCTGCAATATTAGTATTAAGTCCCGGTAAAATGGTTTTAACTGCTAAATTCTTTACACCATCTTCACCTAAAACCTGTTCTACAATTTCCATGAAATTATAATCAGCATTTAAATTATCTTTGCTTATAGATTTAACACTTTCTTTTTTCTCAAAATCCTTTATTAAATTTTTAAGATGTTCAAATTGAGAATCATCAGGCGTTTCTTTTATTTTAAGAAGTTCTGATTTAAAAGATTTCATACTATATTTGATATCTGATGTTTTACTTTCTATATCACCTTTTTCGCTTCTTAATTTTGAAATATTAGATTTTATAGAATCTAATGCCTCCTTGAGTGATTTAATACTCAATGTGTCTTCTTCTATTTTAGTACAAAAGTGTTCTTTTTGTTCTAAATGCCATTCACTATCTAACTGTGTTTCACATGTAGGACATTTTTTACTTTCATATAACTTTACTTTCTTTTTAAGATATTCTATTTCATGTTTTAAAGAAGATGCATCAGTTCTTTTAGATTCATATTCTTCTGCGTTTTCTGTGAGTTTTGTATCAATATGTTGTTTATTGACATTTAATTCTTTTACACTTTCATTTAGTTCTACTAAATTAGATTTTAACTCGTCTATTTTAGAATTGTTTTTTTGCTGTGATTCTTCTAATAAAGTATTAAGTTTACCCTTAACCGAGGCAATAGAGTCAAGTATTTGATTTAATTCACTCTCATAAGAATCAATGTCCATTTTTATATTTCTTCTTTCAGTTTTAATTGACATTTGCATATCGTTTAAAATAGAGAAACCAAACATCTTGTCAATGATTTGTTTTTTATCTTGATTGGACATTGTTAAAAATGATTTAAAATCATTTACAGACAATATGATTATGTTTTTAAATACATGATATGGTATCCCAAATATTTCTTCTTCTAAATAATCTTGTACAGATTTTTTACCTGCTTTGTCAAACTCAACTCCATTTAGTTTTACACTAAACTTATTAGGTAGTAAACCTCTTTCTATTTCTACATCAATTGGCCCACATGTTAAACCTATTTTAACATGCAGTTCTTTATTAATTCTATTTGGCAAATCTGAAAGTTTTACACCTTCAACTCTACCATAAAGTGCATATATAATTGCATTTGCGATAGTTGTTTTACCATCACCATTTTTACCAAGTGTTAGGAATAACTTTGATTGTTCTGGATCAAACTCAATTCTTTGTAGTTGATTACCATAAGAAGCGAAGTTTTTAAATTCTATAAAATCTATTCTCATATTTCTCCACCATTATTATATGCACATTGAGTGTACAATATTTTTAGTTTTTCTTTTAACTTTCCTTTGGTTTCCTCATCATCATTTAAACCATCAACATACATGTTACATAAATTTAGTATGTTATAATTTTTATACATTTCTTCTACATCTTCCATGTCATAAAAATCTTTATCAATGTAGTTTTCTTCTTGATAAATATTTGGTTCTAATTTTCTACTAATATTTTGTATTTTGTTGATTAATTGGCTTAACGCATTTGTTGTAGCTATATTAGAAGGTACAAATAAATCTACAAAATTATTTCTTATTTGATTTTTAAATTGACCTAATGGAATATCGTATAGTTGTATAATATTGTATTTCATAAATTTGGGTGAAACCTCATTTGGGAAAAATGTTTCTGACATATCTTTTAGATCTACTAAATCAAATCCCTTTGTATTATTAGCATCTGATCTTGTTAATTGATATGGAGTTCCAACCATTAATAATTTACCACGTTCTTGTCTAAAATGAATATGTCCACTATAAACTCTTGTATACTTGTCATAAACATTAGAATCAGTTCCGTGTTCATTCTTAACTTTAGCGTTAAGGTAAATACCTCTAACTTCAGAGTGACAATATACAATATCTGCCGTAGGGTATTCTGCTAATGTTTCTGTTTCATGTTCTGAATCTCTTCTCCATGGCATCATTAAGATTTTCTTGCCAGACCAATTTAATAACTCAGGTTCTTTATAAATCTGAACATTTGGAATCCATTTTAAACTATCAATAGAAGTGACTTCATTTGAATTCTTGGCCCATATATCATGATTACCACATATGATATGAACTGGTAAAATCTCACCAAGTCTTTCAAAAAGGTTTACAGCGTAGTTTAATACCCTGATATTAATACTTTGTCTATTATCAAAGGTATCACCAACTTGCACTAAAACATCACCTGGTTGTACGTGTTTCTTTAGTGTTGGAATAAATACTTCTTCGAAGAATTGTTTTTGTATGTCTAACCATTCTATAGAATTAGCTCTAACACCAAAATGTAAATCTCCCAGCACCCATACACGATTGGCACCTTTTTTTAAGATACTTGGTTCAATCATTTTAAAAAAGTTTCATTATATTCTTTTGCTTCAATATACCCGTGCGCAAATCTAATTCTTGAATTAAATCTTCTTTGTATACATTAGAAAGAGAACTGTAAAATTTTGTAGGATTAATATCGAAATATACACATAATTCACTAAATAAATCTATGCGGCTATTTTTAGCTGCCATTTCATCTATGATATATCCGTATATACTATTAATGTCTGCCTTTTTAAGAGTTGTACATTTACCCAACTCATCTACTTTATTAAAAACTTTAAATCTAGAAAGTTCAATTAATCTATGTATTTCTCTGGCTATTAATTCAAAGTGAATTTTATCTTCTTCGTCTTTATTGTCTTTTACGTTAGGATCTAATTCAAAATTAATGTTACCGAATTCTGTATCAGGTGATTCAAAATTATTATTAAAAATTTTATCGTTTTTTGCCATAATTATATGCTATGTAAGTTTGAATTAGTAGTTTCTTCTGTTTCGATTAACCTCATGTAATTCCAATTAATGTTTAATTTACATTTAGTTCCTTTACCTTCACCGTCTCTGATTTTTAAAACTTTCAACCAATATTCGGAATTAGCTCTCATTAAATCATCTTGAATAATACCTAACATAACATCAGCTGTGTGTGAAAGACCCGCAGATTCTGCAATGTCTGTCATGCCTATGTCAGATGAATTGTATCCATTTCTAGTAATTTGTGTTGCTGTTACAATTAACCAATTATTACGAATACCCATTGCTCTAAGATCTTCAGCAATTTGCTTGATCTTCATGTAAGTGTTTTCTGTATTTTGATTTCTGTAATTAGCAAGAATGTTAATATAGTCAATAACGACTGCACCAACTTTTATTTGTTTTTCTTCTTCTATTTGATTAACATAAGCTTCAATATCTAATACTGTTGCTTGCGATGTTGGGAATTGTTTAACGAATAGTGAACCGGGTGGAGTAAATCCATCACCTACAGTTTCTAATCTACGCTTAATGTGTTCTTTGTTTTTAGCTTTATCTGCATAGTCATTAATATCTATTGTTAATAGATTTGAACCTATACGTTTTACAAATTTATGTGCTGCCATTTCTGCAGTAACTACTACAGTGTTAGTTCCCATTTTAACAAAATTGGCTGCATCATTTGCTAAGTATATTGATTTACCAATATTTTGTTCACCTGCATATACAATTAAATTACCTCCTTTGTCATAACCACCACCTAACATTCTATCTAAAAAGTTATAGCCAGTAGATACTTTCTCTGTATCTTTTTGATCATGTGAATCTACTTCAAAGAAATCAAGACCTAAATCAGAATTAAATGATAAATTATTTCTATCATTAATAAGACCCTTTACTTTGGTAACTATGCTATCTACATTCTCAGGTGTCACCTGTGTAGTTTTAATAAATTCAATAGTATCTATTAGAGAAGTGTCAAAAGTTCTCCATTTAATCCATGATTCAGCGGTCGTTGTTACCCACTCTTCGTCGTATTGATCTAAATCAACATCAAATACTAGATTTAAAATATCTTCTGTGATTTTTTCTTTTGCTTTTTCACTTCTTTGAACTAACATAACTAATTGATCCTTAGTTGGAGTTTCATTAAATCTTTCAAAGAATTTATTAGATAACTGACTTAGAATATCAATTTCTTGTGATGTGTAAAATCCTGTTTTGATGCTTTTTAGATACTTAGTTTTAACTAAAGATAATCTAAAGAATATTTTTTCAAAGTCTTGTCCGAATTGCATATATTGTTTATTACTTTATCCTTCTATGGACATATTGTTATTTTGTTTCCCTAATGGTAATGTTAACCATAAATTAATAGCGATGGCCTTTCTAGTGCCTTTAGTTACTGGTCTAACTGAATGCACATATTTACCTGCATCAAAAATTACTAATCTATTTGGTTTAGCATACACTACCTCTGGTTCCTTATCTTCACCTTCACTGTAAATTTCTAACATACCACCTTCAAACTCTGATTGTTCTGGATAATATACAGTTCCCATTGAAGGCGTTACTATTTTTCCTGTTAATTCAAAAAGTTCTTCGTCTTTATCGAAATGACCTCCTAAATTATTTTCAAATCCCATATTTGGATCTGCCGTTTGAATACCTGTCCAATATTCAAAACCTCTAATTGCTATAGCTTCACTAAGTGGGCAATTATCTGCCCAAATATGTTCTATTAATCTGTGTTTTAGTGACTTAGCTTCACCGTTCCACCAACCGTCCCACCAGTAATAAACACCAGGATCTGAAAAGAAATTTATATCATTTGATATATCTCTTAACAAATCTTGGTCTTTAATGAAATTATCTATTACTACTATCATTCGAATGGATTAGTTTTGATTTTCCAAGATTCTTTACCTTCTGAGGTATTTAATTCTTCTACCAAATCCAATTCCATTAACTCATTAATAGATTTTAATAAATGATTTTCTTCTGTTTCTGGAAACCTATATGTTTTTAAAGCATGTAAAGTAAAGTTACCCCTATGTCTGTCGGGCATTCTGACACATAATTTAATTTCAGCTAATAATATATCAAATGCACTTGGATAATTTGGTAAGTCCTTTTCAATACCTAATACGTATTTTATAGGCAACTTATCCTCATTAATCTGCATCTGTTTCTAATATAGCTTCTAAATCAATTTCTCTCTCTTCAGTATTGTAATTAAATACATGTTCTATCTTTTTCTCAATCTTCTCTAAAACTTCTTGTGTAAATACTTTATCTGTGAAGAATTCTTTATTAGGTACAGTGTGGTCTAAGTGTTTACATATCCAATTTCTTGAAGTTGACTTAGGAATCTTCTCACCTTTTTCAATAATACCTTTAGTAATACCAATGTCTTCCCAATCAATGTATTGTTCTAATCCAACATATGCATTCATACCTTCAGTAAAGTGCAAATGAAATTTAATATTAGTTGGTTTTGCAAAACGATTCTTATTAGGTTTAGCTGTTACAATAATACCCGCTTTATCTCCACCAGTATCTTTAAGTTGTGCCTTTCCTAAATATAAAACAATTGATGCTGCATATTCTGGTCCAGTTCCACCACCCGCGACTTGTCTTGAGATAAAGTCTTGTGTTTGATATGTATGATTAGTAAAAATAAAAGGTATCTTAAGATCTGCCAATGGTGTCATGATGATTCTAAAAATAGATTTTAGAACCTTAGATCTTGTCATATCTGCTTTTTCAGATCCTGATCTAGCGTCATCGATTTCTTTTTGAGTTGCTAAGTTACCTGCAGAATCAAGAATCATCATGATCTTTGGTGTTTTTCCACCATTACGTTTTACTTCTTGCATTTTGCTAGTAAGTGTAGTAACTGATGTTCTAAATTCTTGAACAGTATTAATGGGTTGGTAATTAACTTTCGTTACATCAATTCCAAACTTTTCCATTTGATCTTTATCAACTGCTGCTTCAGAATCAAAATAAATTACATTGTAACCCATTTCAATTGCCTTTCTAACAGAGTTTAATACTAAGAATGTTTTACCTGTACCTGATGGTCCAGCTATTGAGCATGTTCTACTGTTAGGCCATCCACCAAATAGTGAGCCACTAACACATGCGTTTAAATGATAATTACCAGTGTCAATCCACTCTGTAACTTCACTAAATGTAGAATCTGCCATAATTGATCCCATTGGGTTCAACTGCATTAATTCAGAATTTATATCGTCAAAACTAAAATCTTTCTTTGCCATTTGTTATTGTATTTTTATATTATACCACAAACTAATCGTTTGTTTCTTCTGTGTTATTTTCTGGAAACATCAACTGCTCTTCTCTTCTAAGTCTATTTAATTCAGTAAGAGCTTCAGCCGCTTCGTCCTTAAGTTTATCAATTTTTAATTGAATACCATTTATTCTATTAAGAATCACATTATATGCATCAACATATTCTTGTTGTTTTGGAGTTAACTTAATGTCCATATATTAATTATTTGGAAATTGTATTTCTAATTGATTTGGATCTTTTTGATTTGATTCTTCAATTTTCCAATCTAAATGTCTAACTGCGCTTCCTAATTCCATATCGTTAGGATATTGCTTTATTAGGCTTTTAATTGTTTCGTAAAATGTTGGTGTATTCATAATAATGTTTTTTAAAATAATGCCGAAGCATATATTAGATTAGTATCTAGTGTTTGTAAACCTATTGCCGTGAGTACTCTATTCAGAGGATCAATCATTGCCTTCTCAAATTGAGTATCGTAATCTACTTTAGGTGCTATTTCATAAGGATGTTCATTTGGCATAAAAGCATATACTTCACTGATAGTTCCTATACAGTTGTATATTTTAAGTTTTTCACCATTAGCAATAAGTTTATATTTATTTTTATATTTTTTATTGTTATTTAAAATATAATTGTAATATCCTGCAGCTTTTACATTAGCTGGACACTTTAAACCTATTTGTAATTCTTCTTGATCATCGATGATATATTTGTCAATATTATTAGTTCTTTTATTAAACGATATATCGTCAATGTCTGCTAATTTAAATTCTTTCTTACATTGCTTCATAAACTCAACTAGTTGTTGTAATTCAGTTGCTGTTGGTTGTATTTCTGATGTAAATAAAATTCTAAGGCATTCTACTAATTTTTCTCTGGCAAATTTAGGAGTCGAAGACTGAATTGTATCAAATCCAATAGTTTTTACCTTTTTTAATGAAGGATGGCGTTCAGTTACTTCTAGTTTATCATCCCATGCAATATTCTGGATATACTTTTTCTTAGACATCCAAATACCATTATACGCTAATGATTCTAATTCAAAGAATAAGAAATTATTTGTGTTTCTTTTCTCTGCGTATTTTTCCATGGTTTTAGATATGTAATCTTTTAATCTAAATGCATAAAACGCTAAAATAAATTCATCAATTGGTAATTTTTTATCTTCGTCTGGCCAAATTATAGATTCATATAAATCTTGAAACTGTACATAACATGAATCGGTATCAATATAAATTACTGCAGGTTTTTCAATTTTACCTTTTACTTTGATGTTGAATTTATCATGTACTGCAGTATCTTTGTGCCAAAAATCATTAACGTATTTGTTAAGAATTGTTTCGGAATAAAGAATTGCATTCTTACCTTGTTTAGTAATTGATTCAGCAATGTCAAGATTAAAAAAGTGGAACCACTTATTACCAAATGCTCCATAAATAGAGTTAAGAGTTAACTTAACAGCTTGCTCATATGCTGTGAATTTGGCAGACAGCTGCTTGTAGTGGTCTACAAGCAGCTTTGCCTCATCATCTGTAAGTTGTTCAATTGATTTTTGTTCTAACTCTTCTATTGTCATTTATTATGCAGTTTGGCAAGTTGAGATTGTCAATAAAGTTTCTGAATCGTTTGATTCAAATACAACCTTCGAGTCTGACACATATACCGTTTGCTCTTCTTTGTCTAATAAATTTAAATACTTTTTGTAAACAGTAACGTTACCATTTCCGTTTGTATCAGGTGTAAGAACTACGTTAAATGATTTTCCATTTACATTGATTCCTTGCACATCTGAATTGATACCGAATGTTTCATCTTTATCAAGTGAGAATAGGTTTTTAACTTTACCAATAGAATGTGTATCAAGTGTAAAATCAAATTTAGAATCCGATCTTGCAAAGATTGCATCACGTTGATCTTGTGAAAGATCTTTAAATCCTAATGAAGGCTCTGAACAAGAAAGTGTAATTTCTAATTCGTCATTGAATATACGTAATGTAGATGCAACGAATTCTTCATCGTTTTCAATAAATTCTAATTCACCTTTAATTGCGTCATGATCAAAATGCTTAATTGCTTCAATAACTTTGTTACCTTCAAAGAATGCGATTTTCATTTCTTTATCAGTGTCTGGCCATTCACTTACTTGAAAGATTTTATCTGCTGCGATAGAGTGGTGCTTTACGGCATCTCTTTGTGGTAGATAAACAGTTGAGTGGATTTGTCCCTCTTTAATTTTCATATAAATGAAAGAGTCGATAAGTTTAACACGATTGATAAACTCTGTTAGTGCATGTTGGTCAATGCGATCAATTTTTAATTTCATAATTTGTTATTTTTAGATAATGATATTTGAATATTATACCGAGTTATTTGAAATAGTTTCAATAATTAATGAACAAAAAAAGGGCAGAGATAGTAGCGAAACTTCTCTGCCCAACCCGTTAACTAAAACGGTCCTAAAATGTGGTCTTGTTTCATACCACCGGAATTTTTAACCTTCACATGAAGCACATTCTAAAATATTTCTAGAAAATGATTGTGCTGAACTCTGACTAAATTGATAGTATAATGTTTTAACACCAGATTCATGTGCATTTAAATAAAGTTTATTAATGTCTTTTGCAGATACTGAAGGGTGGATCATTAAATTTAAAGATTGTGATTGATCAATAAATTCCTGTCTTTGTCCTGCTTGTAAAATCAATTCACTTGGAGAAATTTCAATAAAAGATTTAAATACTTCTTTAGTTGGGAAATCCAAATGTTGTACACTACCATCCTTTTTTAGAATTTCGTCCCATACCGCTGGTGTATTTAATCCATACTTTTCTAAATCTTCTTCTAAAAATGGGTTTTTATAGATAGTTTTTGATTTAGCTAAATCTTTAATAAAATAATTAGATTTAATTGGTTCAATACCCATACTTACTGCTCCATGAATAAATGAACTTGATTTAGTTGGTGCAATTGCAATTAATGTTGTATTAGCAAATCCATTTCTTAATGATTTATATCCTTTTTCGTCATGTAACCACTTAGATGCTTCTTCTGTTCTTTCTTTAAGAGTTTTAAATATTTGGTGATTTAATTGTTTTGCCTCTAATGATTCAAATGTAACTCTTTTAGATTGAAAATAAGAATGATATCCTAAAACGCCAACTCCAAGTGCTCTGTGTTGTTCAGCAAATCTATGAGCTCTTGCCATTCCTGGTAAATTATATGATTTTTTTACAAATTCATCCATTACTGCATTTAGAAATAATGTATATGTTTCAATTGCATCTGTATCTTTTAATTCGTCCCAGTGCAATAGGTTAATAGAGCCTAAACAACACACAAATGAATTAAATGAATCAGTTGGTAATTGAATTTCAGAACACAAATTTGAAGCTGTAATTTCTAAACCTAACTCTTTGTAAGGGGAATTATTATTTGAGTTATCTTTAAACATAATGTAAGGATAGCCAAATTCATTTCTTCTCTGAATAACTTTAGCCCAAATTTTACGTTTAGCTGCATCACCATCTTTCATTTCCTGAATCCATTGATCAGTAACTGTAACACCATATTGTAGATTTTGAATAGGATTTCCTTCTGTGCCTATTTCTAAAAATTCTAAAATATCATTATGTTCAACTGGCAACCATGCTGCACATGCACCTCTTCTCGCTTCTGATTGTTTACATACATCAACTGTCGTATCGTACATTCTAGCATAATGTACTGGACCGTCAGCTGTTCCTCCTGTAGAAATAGTAGCACCTCTTTCTCTAATGTTTCCTAAATAAATAGAAGTTCCGCCACCATACTTTGACATCATACCGATTTCTCTTGAACCATTTAGAATACTGTCTAATGTGTCATCTACATTAGAACCGTAACAACTTATAGGAAGACCTTTATCTTTGCCGAAGTTAATCCAAACCGGAGTGGACATACTGTAAAAACCCCTTGCCATGTAATCTTCAAATTTCTTTGCAAATCCTTCAACTTTTAAATACTTTTCTGCAGTGTTTGCAATGTCTTTGATTCTTTGTTCTGGTGTTTCAGTAATATATCCTCGTGATAAGAATAATCTACTGTCATCATTTAACCAATAATAATTTGGTCTTGGTTCGTCGCTTTTAATCGCGACAGGTTTCTCTGCGAGAGGTGTTCCGGCTTCTTTCATATTGTAAAATGTTTAATTAGTTTAAAATAAATCGTCTTCTGTAATTGACTTACTCTTCTTGTTATAGTCAACTTGTTTCTTGTAAAAGAAGTCTCCTTCTTTTGTTGCTGTAATTTCTACATCAAACCATAATGTTTTTTCAATTTCACTAAGGTCAACGTCGAATACGGGCTTCATTCCTATTCTTGTTAATGAATTATTAAATCTATTTTGTATGAAGTTTTCAATGGTTTTTTTAGAAAGGAATTCTAATTCTCCTTTTTCAAAAATCCAATCTAGAATTTTAACTTCCGCAGCATATGCTTTTTTACATGCAGAATCAATAAGTTGTTCAAATTCTTCATCAAACCATTCTGGGTTTTCAGATTTAATAATGTTGATAATTTCAGATCCAAAATTACCATGAATTTCTTCTTCTTTAGATGTTGCTTCAACTACATTAGAAATACCCTTGAATAGATTTTTCTCTTTGTTAAATGACATCATAATTAGAAATTGGCTAAATAGACTAACGTGCTCTATAAATAAAGAAAACAACAATACTGATTTAGTATACATTTTATCATCTCTAGATCTCGTCCCGTCTAAATATTTTTTTAGATAAGATATTCTATCTTTTATTGCAGGTATCTCTACAACATTTTGAAATTCTTTTTCTAATCCTAAGACTCTGAGTAATTGTGCATAAGCATCTTTGTGTCTTACTTCAGATTCTGCAAATGTCATACCCACATCACCTACTTCTGTAATAGGCATTCTCTTATATAGATCAGCCCAAAAAGTTTTTACATTAACCTCTATTTGAGCAATCGCAAGCATAGCTCTTTTAATAACTTCTCTTTCTGAATCAGAAACTTTAGTTTTAAAATCATCTATGTCTGTTGTAAAATTAAATTCAGTGTGAATCCAATATGAATGTCTAATAGCATCTTTGTATGCTAATAACTGTGGGTACTCATAAGGTAAAATGTTGACTCTAGGCGAAAAGATGTTCTTATTCATATTGTTGTTTATTTTTAGTAATTTATATATCAGTTGAATTACTAGTCTCTTGTTAAATTATTTTTTTATTTTTTTTTCTAGTTCATATGCCTTCTCATAATACGCATATGACGTCTTTTTGTAATTTTTTCTTTGGGAATATAAATCACTTAAAATCTTTTTTAAGATTGAATCTTCCTTTTTATAGACAACGCCGTTCTCACAAACAATTACATTCTCATCTTTTCTTCTTTCATTAATTTCAGGTTCAGTTACCTGTTCAATAAAAGATTCTGGTGAAATATTAAATTGTCTCATTATTGATGGATATAGCGAAGCGAAATCAAATGCACTTACTCCAGAATAATACCCAACAATTGGTTGCTTTACAAATGCACCTTCAAATTTACCTTCTTTAAGAGAATCTGCCTTTCCATATTCTACACCTATTTTCTTATTAGTTTCAGCTAATTTTCTTGCCAACAAAGATTCTGTAATAGCCACAGGTGAAGAAGCTTTATAGAGAGGCATTCTGGTAATAGTTGCCAATGTTAAAAGAACTTCCATCGATCTTAATTGTTGATCAATATAGTATACTAAACATGAATCGATTACATTGTAATAAATATATTTAGTAAAATCATTTTCATATAAATCTTGTAATGATCCACTATATTTAATTTTATTAATATCTAATACTGCGCCTGAAACAAAATCTAATGAGTTTGATTCTTTTACTGCAACTGAACGATCATATTTATCATATAATTGCATATAATCAAGAATGCCCATGTGAAGTGGTCTGCTATCATTTCTATCAAGTGATCCAGTAATAGCCACATCGTTCAGGTCGATTTGTAATCTTTTACATCTATTTACTATATACTGCCAGTCATAGTTTATAAAGTTCCATCCTGTCATCATTGGGAATTTAGGTAAAAACTTATGAAGGAATGTATATAACATATTATACTCATTATCAAACTTATGATATGAGAATTCCCAGTCTTGATCGTAATTTTTTAAGTATTCATTAGTATCATCATTGATCTTTTTCACTTTATCATGTGGCATATCTTCTAAACCTAATACGATTGCTTTACGCTCGGGTGTGATAATGGAAAATGATAGGATTCTACTTTTAGCTTCTTCTGGTTTTGGAAAGCCGTCTACTATTTCTGTTTCAATATCGACAAAGTATGTTCTTGGCATATTAAACTCATATATCTCTTCTTTATCAGCTTCTGGTAAAGAATCCATAAAATAAAGTAAACTAAATTTATTAAATGATTTAGCAATACCTCTTTTAAGTGGACGATCGTCCCAGTTTCTATATGTTTTGTCTTTGTATTTGTCTGTTTCTTTAGTGACTACCCAATTCTGAAATTGATTTACACCATATCTTTTGAATGAGACTTTACCTTCTTTATTATAGTAAGATATAATTAACTCATTACTGGTTTGTTCTATATCTAATAGCATTAATAATTATTTTTCTGACGGTTAACGTTCTCTTCTGCTTTTGCGAAGTAGTAATTATATGCAGTCTTAGCGTCTAAACCGATTGAAGATGCATAATTAATAAAGAAGTGTAGAATATCTACCCATTCCATATACAATTCTTTCTTATCTCCTTCAGACATATCAGAAATTTTTAATGTATTATATTTAGTAAAGTCTTTTTTCCAGTATTTCCATACTGCGTTTCCACTACCATCTTTAATTCCACCAAGAGCATCTGTCATTTCATGAACTTCATCCATTAGTGAGTGTGTGTTAACATGCCAGAAATCCATAATCTCTCTAATTGTCATATCATCGAAATTAATGCCGTATGTTTCCTCTTGCATTTTCTTTTGATTAGACATTATATCTTCTAGGTGTGTTGTTGATTTGTTGTAAAAATCGTTTACTTCTAGATCTTTACATTCGTTGTCTATGTTTGCCATTTTTTTAAGTTTGTTATATTACTAATATGATTTAGTTTGAGATAGTTTCAGTTTTTATTGATCCATTTCTAAAACTTCTCCCCACTCCCTCTGGGAATTAGTTTTTTCTTTAGTTTCTTCTGAATCTGGGTAAGGTTGTCCGCCTACATTCCAAAACCATGCTCCTGGATTTCCATGTTTTACCATAAATTCCCAAGCTTTTGCATCATAGTTCATTGCTGATGGGAATGGGGGAGCAAATTCTGGTTTTACATCTGATGCAAATGCCTTAGGATGAGACCAAACTTTAGCTCTACCTAATTCACCATTTTGAATATTTCTAGAAACTGCAACTGCATTAAATTTAGCATCTGGCCATGCAATTTGTAAAGAGCGTTGTAAAACTCCAGTTGATATTGCTGACCATACTTCTTCTGGATATCCATGTTTTTCTGCTACATCATATGCAACTTTTACTGCAGCAGCGGTTACCAATTCATGTTTTAAACCTAAAGGAATAAATGTAGCATTGTTATCTTCTGCCCATTGTTTTGCAATTCTATTTAAATTAGGCATTGCTGCAATTCTTCTAAATTTAGGTATTGCTCCTCTCTCAATACATATGGCTTGATGATCTGATATTACTTTGCCTGATGGCATAAATAATACCAGTTTCTTATTATATTTTTTGGCTAAATATGCAAGAGATATTCCTGCAAAACCAAATCTGGGCTGTACGTATACCAAAGTATCTGTTGGAGCCTTTTGTACTAATATATCTCCAAATCTACATTTAGATCCAAAGCCCATCATATCATCTCTCACTACATTAAATCCTTCATGATTCATAATAATTGGATCATCTAATGGATCTTGCCAATCTCCTGCTAAATCTAACCATGCTTGTCTATTTGGCATCATAAGATTTAAATCTTGATTCATCGTACTTGTCGTGTGTTTATCGTGAGCCATATTTAAAAGTTTGTTTTTGAATTATTATCTTTATATTTGTTATGATAATCTGTAATTTTTTCTACGGCTTCTTCTGCGGTATCGACAACTCTAAATAGATCAAAGTCTTTTTGACTTATTGCTCCGTGTTCCCATAATGTATTTTGCATCCAATCAATTAATCCTTCCCAGTATTTTTTACCAACAAGAACTATTGGATATTTTACGTTATGACCACATTGCGCAAGAGTAATGGCCTCAAATAACTCATCTAAAGTGCCGACGCCGCCTGGAAATATCACAAATGCCTGTGAGTATTTGAGGAACATTACCTTGCGAGTAAAGAAATATCTATTCTCTACTCCTAAATCTACATATTCATTCATGCTTGCTTCGAACGGTAATTCAATACCAACTCCAATCGATTGTCCTCCGGCATTATGCGCTCCTTTATTAGCAGCTTCCATAATTCCAGGACCTCCACCAGTAATAACACCAAATCCAGCTTCTACTAAGAGTTTACCTAGTTTTTCTGCTTCTTTATAAATTTTATTAGTACTCAATGTTCTTGCACTTCCAAAAACCGATACATATGATCCTTCCAATTGATTAAATGTGTCAAATCCTTTAGTGAATTCACCTTGAATTCTAAGTATTTGCCATGCGTCTTCTGCCTTATTTTTCATCTTCATTATTTTACTCGTTTGGATATTCTCTACCCCATAAATATTTTGTCGTATTAGCATTAACTAAAATTTCTTTAGTAGGGTGTTTAGCTAAATTAAAATCTCCGTCAAATATCCATGTATATGGAATTCTTTTTGTTGGTGATTTTATCCCATGACTAATTGCAATATGCTTATAGAAGAAACATGTTTTATCTTCTACGTTTAAATACTTTTGACTTTCCATTGGATTATTTGGATGATTTACTAATAAATCCATTTGTCTAATCCATTCTTCGGCATGTTTGTTTTCTGCGACAAACTGACCATTATCATCTATTGAATATTTTACTTTACCATTTAAGTTAACTCCTCCAAATATTTGTTGCATACCATCAAAGTGTCCAGTTCCACCAAATAAAATAGATTCGGGATCAACAAGATCTGGCCTACTCATTGCAACATATCTTGCTGTGTTTTTACATGGATATAAGGGTGATCTAAATCCTTGATGTTCTTTAAAATAAGCTTCTAATAGTTTAGCAAACTCCATCATTGTATAAGGTCTTTCGAGATCTTTAAGAATATGCGCCATATCTTTTGCCGCTTTCTTAGGTCCTTCAATTAACCAATCTTTAACTTTTGTACCTTTGGGATAATAGATTTGAAATAAATCATTTCTAGCATGTCTATTTTCTACAAAATGTTCTCTAGTTTTTTCTTCTCCTTCTTTTATTAATCTGGTTATAGTTCCCCAATGTTCGTTAGAAAATGAGAAGACTATTGTATAATAAAGTAATTTTTCTAGATCAGTTTCATGTTGCATCATATAACAATATGGGTGTTCATGCCAGTGTAATCTATGAGAAAATATTTGATAATCTTCTAAAAGTAATTGATCTTCTCTTTTATCAAACGCAGTACAAAATTCAAAGAACTTAGCCAATCTTTCTTCTTCAGTCCAATCTTTCATCCAACTCTCAGCTGGTTTTTTCTTTTTAAATTTAATATCTGTGTTTGTTCCACTATACGTTATGTTTTCATGATCGTAATGTGGATCATCGTCAAATGTAAATAGTACACTCATATTTTTGTTTTCTTTTTTTCTTTCTTTAATATCAGTTTCCATAATCTTCATTCATTTTTTTATACTCTTCAACTGATACTCCTGCGCTTTGTAAAACTTTGTCATCGGATGGAAATTGAGTCATATCATTAAATGTTTTTACTAAACCTAGATCTAACATAGCTTTTTGTCTACCATATGGATGGTCTGTAATTACAGATGAATTCCATAAAGTATCCATATCTATATGCGCATAATCAGGTCCTGGTTTTAAATAGTTTTCTATCCATCTAATAAAGTCACATGCTACATCTTCTGCATTATATGGAAGTGATCCTGTATCTTCATAAATCTTTGTCATTACTGCATCTAAAAACTCTTCAGACTTCTTACCCTTCTTTTCTACAGGATCTGCAAGATAACCAATACATTCTACTGCGTTAGTGCCATAATAGAACATCGATTCTCTATTCATAAATTCTGGATACCAGTCACATACATCTGCAATAACTGCAGCATACTGGAATCTATAAGCTCTTAAGCCATTGTCGGCATTCCACTTAAACATCCATTCACCTAATTCTCTTAAATCTTTTTTACCATCTGTTCTTAAGAAGTTTGCCATATCTCTGGCCATTCTTGGTGCAAATTCACATAAGAAATAATCTCCGCCTCTTTTATACACATATTCTGGTTCAGTAAAATTAGACATGCCTACGAATGAATCTTCGTTAACATTTGGTTTAGGTGGTTTTGGAAAAGCCGGAAATTGATATCCTACTGAAGTATAAAATGGTGTTGGATGATATTTTACCTTTTCACACATATCTTCAATAGTATCGCAGTCATATAAATCAAATAAGATTGTGTTATGATAACCCGATGGCTTAGTTGCGTAATTAATTGCAGAGCCACATACTCTATGTAAAATAAAAATATAAAGCCATTCTTCTAATCCAAAAACATCCTGTCGGCTAGTCCAATTTTTTGCAACCTCTTCTCTTTGAGGGTAAATTTTACCTGCTTGCATGTGCTCCCAGTATGGATGTTTATCTGTCCATCCATAAAAGCAATCATTTACTATTTGACTAAAACCTGCATATTTTCTTTCTACAACATCATATAATTCAATGTGTTCCATTAATGGGTCATTCATGCCGCTTTCAACATGAGGAACCATTCCTAAATTAGAAAGTTCTTGTTGCTTTAAAGCTAAGTTATAATATCTGATGAATTCATCATAATATTTTGTGGTTTTAATCTGCATTTTCTTCTAATATTTCCCATTCAAAAGGATCTCTATTTCTTTGGTATTGTTCCATGGACCACTCAAGATTTTCTGTTTCTAATTCTAAAACGTACCATGCACCTACTGTGTGATATGGTGTGATTTTAATTTTATATTTTTTCATATATTAAAATAAGGATAGTGTTTGTTTAATTAAATTTTTATTTGGTTGATTTGTTTCCATATTCCATCTGTAATACTCTCTAGAAATATGAACAGATTTAGGCTTTTCCATAACATCGAATGTTAATTCTTCTTTTGCATTAAAATAAACTTCCGGGTGTTTATAAACTTTCCAGTTATTTCTTTTAGCCATATCATCAATACCTAAATTGATTTGATTCACAAGAGCATTGCGTTCTGACCATGTTCCAGCAAATGGCGTTCCTTTATAATAGCCTGTTTTTGGTAATGGTCTACTTTCGTTTTCAATAGGTAACACATTTACTATTTCAATATCACTAATACCTAAACCGATAAGCTCTTCTTCATATCTTTTTAGTAATGTTTTTACAGAATCAGATGGATTAGATTGTCTCATCAAATGATGTCTCACGTCAATATTACCCATATAAACTGTTAAGCTTTTAATCCAAGGATATACATAACTTTGTAAACCTCTTTTTAGTGCGCCGTGCATTGTTAGTCCATCATGTCGCTGACACATATAACCAGCTTGATACATTCCAAAAGAGTGACTATCGCCAAAACATAGTTTTTCTGTTTTATCTACATGATCTACTCTTTGTATATTCGTACACAATTCTGTTGCTTCTTCAATTCTAGTTTCAAGTGTTTTAAATAAATCAGTTCCTGCTTTAAGCCTAGTTTGAATCAGATTACCAATATCTGGCATATCATGATGTAGGGAATATTTTTTAACGGGGGAAAATAACCTCATAAGTTGATGATATAAATCATCGTTAGAGCCTCCAAAAATATTAAACGTGCCTTTAAATTCCATACCGTGATCAATGAGAATTGCATCATAGTCGTTCCAATCGGTTTGATTAGATGTGATTACTTCGGCATTAGAATACCCTGCATTTTGTAATTGATTACATAGCATATGAGCCCATGCGCCTTTATGTGATGAGATTTTAGGGCTAATCTTACCAACTAGGGCACATATACCTACCCTAATCGATTTGTCGGTTTCCTTTTCTGTAAAAAATGTTAGTTCTGCCATAATTTATTTTATTGGATCTTCATTGTCTTTATAACCGTGCTTTTCAACATAGTTATCTAGTGCACCTAAATATGCAACTGCATCTAATAGATTGTCTTGTTTATAGTTATAAGAGTGTCGACTTAGTTTAAGTGCCACGAGTGCAGCATACATATCTGAGCCGTTTAGTTCTTTACCTGTCATGCCATTGAAAATCATAGCTGCTCTTCGCATACCTTCTTCGAATGGTCCATATTGACGTGATTTTTCTTCTGAGCGATTGTTTACTATTTCGTTAGCTTCAGATAGGATATTTGTTTTCTTTTTAGACATATAAAACGTTTAATAGTTATACACACAAACTTAAATTTGTTTAATTATATATTCGGTTTAATTCTGGTGCAACATAGAGATACACCCATGATTAATGATTACTTAATCATATACTACAGTGATCAGATTCATTGCTGTGTTACAGATCACTGGTGGACTTGTATTAATATAGTTTATTTTCGGCTTGTCGTTTTATAAACCATTCTAACTTGGTAGTGAAATATTTTATTTGTTCTACATCAAGACTATCAACTGCACTTGACAATTGGGCTTGATAATATTCGATCTTTGGTGTGTAGCCATTAGGATATCTGGATGCTCTTACTGATCCATGTCTCGTTTTGTTAAGAAATAACTGGTGTTCATGGTGTGGATTACTCATGTTTTAATTGTTTTATGAGGTATTAACCTCGATTAGTATACTACTAATATACCAAAAAAAAGCCAAACAAAAAAATGTTTGGCTAATTATTTTAATAAGTTACGAACAATTATTTACGTTTCTTAACTATGTCAAAAGAAAATGCTTCAAATGTTTTTAAATATTTCATCTTTCTCTTTTTCTTTTTCTTATATTCTTCTTCTGCATCACCTTGTCCTGCAGGTACATCGCCTGAACCTAAAGTTCCATTTCCAGGTAATACGATTGGTCCCATTCCAGAAACATTAGCTATTCCAATGTTTTCTTCTACATATTGTGGAAGTCCATCGTGCTTTGTACTTGCAAAATCTTTAAGTTGTTTAAGCGTCATTGAATCTGCTAATTCTTGTACTTCGGCGCTAGCATCTTTAGGATCTAGTTCACCTTTTTTTAAAGCGTAAGCCATTCCCATTAATTTTTGTTGTGCAACTGAAGTACTAGGCATAATTAATATTTTGGAGTTTCAATGATCTTTAACTTAATAAGCTCATCTATAAATTCTCTCTTTTTTATTTTATCAATTCTACTAATAATAGTTTTATCTCCTTCTACAAAATCAGAACCATCAAAGTAATATGAGTTACCATTATTGGCTGCTATTGTTATAACGTCACCCATCATAAAATCAGAAGGGCATCTTCTAGCGCCTGATAAACCTTTTACAACGTCTTTTCCCCATGCAGATAAACCATCTTGTTCACTTACACTACCGTCAGATCTAATAGGATTTCCTGGCAATGCTTGTACAGCGTCACCTTCTGGTGTTCCATCAACTGCATAATAATATGCAAGAATAGCGTTAGCTAATGCTTCATCTCTGCCAGCTTTTAATTTTGCTTCGTTAAGAAACTGTTCAAATAATTGTAAGCGTTTCATAGTTGTTTTATATTATTATTTAATATATGTCAAGACCTTCATCATCTCCTAGAAGACCAGCCAATTTTACAACATCTTTGGCTCTACATAATGTAGCGGAATATTGATAGTCGTCATCATGCATTGCGAGTAACATACCCTTCCACTTATATATCGAAACTTCGGCATCACCATGTGGGTCTTCATCACCAAAACTGTCTAGTGAAAAAGATTTAACCGATCTACCTTCTTCCTCTACTATTTCAGGGAAGTAATCACCTAACCAGACTAGATCGTCTAGATATGACACACCGAATGCGTCTAACACTGACTCCCATTTAGAGTCTGCTTCATCACCACCTAGACCGTTGTCTCCACTATCTGATAAAGGCGTAAAATCACTAACCTTATATTTTTTAGCTTTATTTTTCTTAGGTTTTTCCCAATGACCGGTGTAGATTGACCATCCCCCTTTTCCATCTTCATAACTATTTAATATCACTGAGTCGTTGTCTCTATCTAATGGAAAACCATGCTCCTTTTGATGAGTTTCTTCTGCTTTCTTCACGTTTTCTTTATCCCATATATTAATTGAAGTTCCCTCGTTCCAGTTCTTTTTGATTCTAAGTAAATAGCCATTAAAGTCAGTTTCTAATCCTTTAAGAACTCCGGATTTCTTCATTTGGTCATAAGCTTTTTCAACTCCGATACCTGTATTGAGAAGTTCTTCAAATCCGTCTATTACTGGGCCGTACCAGCCTTCGTTTAATTTCTGTGAAGCTACAAATGCTTCGAATAATTTTACGTGTTTCATAGTTGTTTTATTTTTATTATTTTTATTATATATCTTTAATATCAATCTAATGATCCGTGTTTTCCTGAAGACATTGCTTTTCCAAAATTATCGCTACGTTCAGTTCTATATGAAATATATGCAGGATCAGAGTTGTGGTTTTTACCACCTGCCCCATAATAAGACGATAACAAATATGTGTGTATTTTTTCATCTTGTTTACCAAATGATTTATCTGCGTCTTTGACTAATTTAATTATTTTATTTATTTTAGAAGAATTAAATGGTCCATTGATTTCTGTTGATTCTGGATTAAAAGAACTAGTTCCAGTTTGAACTTTAATAGATTGTAAAGTTTCAGGTATCCCTTTTATTAGTTTGATAAAATCTTTAAGGGAATCTGCACTACCTGACCATGAAGATTCTATCTTTTTACCATTAACCGTAGAATATGAATATTCTATTTTCTCATTAATATATTGTTTAAATAACTTTACGTGCTTCATTTTAGTGATTGTTCATTATATCTATTAAACTGTTAGCTGTTCCGTTATTAAAAGAATAGCTTGAGTTTGCTAATCCAATTGTACTATAATTAGTACCTGATGAATGATCAAACATAATTCCGCCGTCTGATGAATTATATTCATCTAATACAAACATTAATTCGTAAATTTCTTGAAACATTTTATCTTTAACATTTGAGTCAATTCCACCGCCACATGTAACTGCGATTAAAAATGTTCTTCTACCTCCTGGATTAAAGTTTGCTCTACCTTCGATTTCTCCACCAACGGTTGATCTCATTGTTCCTGACCATCCACCTGCAGCACCAACAGAAGATTGAGCTACTTCATATTTCTTATATTTCTTAATTACTTTAGAAATAGCTTCTGCAAGTTTTACAGCATTTCTTCCTTGAAATATATCGTAAGAATCTTTTGCAGTATCACCTTGTACCCTTAATGGTTCTTTATAACTTGGTAATTTGCCTGATTTTAAAATAGATTCAACGTCGTTTAAAACTCTGCTATATGAATCTCCCCATTTTTCTACTGCTATTTTGGCAATTCTAAGTTTGTCTTCTAGTTTAACTTTAATTCCTTTTTTATTAAAAGAAATTGATTCATTTAAAAAAGATTCAAGTAATTTAATATGTTTCATTTTTATAAATGTTTTTTTGATTACCAAGCGTAATCGAAAGATTCAATTTTATTAACCCCATCTTTGATGCGTTTTGCATAGTTTTTAACTTCTCTTTGGTACCATGATTCAGATGAACCAAATCTTTTTTCAGATTCTGCATCTTGTTGAACATAATCGCAATATCTAGAATAATCATCTAAAATACTTGACATGTGGTTAGAAGCATCCTTCATTTTTACGTGGTTACCTTTTCTGTTAGTTCCAATGGAGATTTCTCCGTATTTGGTCTTTTCACCTTTAGATAAACCATCTTTAATTTGTTGAGTTAATGTGTCAATAGCATCTGCGACCATTTTATCTAATGGTAATGCAGCAGCTTTAGTTGATAATATCTGTTCGTATCTTGTCTTGTTTTCTTGTTTAAAATCAGCATGTGATTTGAATGCAACAGCTCCTGATTTTGCAGCGTGTCTATCATTTCTTTTGTTTACAGTTGAATACTTTTGTTGTAATAAATCAACATTAATAACAATAGCTCTATCTGCAACTTCAGCAATTCTTTTTACATTGTAAAGTCCAGTTGCATCCCATCCTTTGTATTTTTTACCAATACCAATAGAGTCAGTTGGATTATTATCCACCATTTTAAGGTTTCTATCATTGTTTTTTCTACTACTATATCTACTAGATGATGACCAAACTTGATCATAGAATTTATTACCACCAGAAGTAACAGCTAATAAATAACCTCCACCTGGAATAACTTTATTGCCTTGATATGCATCATAAGGTGCATGTGGATTTTCTTTTTCATTATCTGAGATATAAAAAACAATAGTGTTTGTTTGTTTTGCCTTATACGCTGTTTGTGGATCGGTACTGATAATGTCTTCATCTTGTACTTTATCCATAGCGACTTTAGTAGAACCGTAAAATGCTTTAGCTAAATTTTTATCTAGTTTGCCATTAGTTCCCATAAATAATTGAGCAAGTCTCTGTGAACCAAATGCTTCAGTAACTAATTCGTTAGATAATGAATTTACGAATTCACTAAAGCTTTCATAAATAAATATTGTTTTGTTTTTTGGTGTTTCCATTTTTATATTTGATGTATTTTCTTTTACTAATTTTGGATTTTTATTCAAAAGCTCTTCCATGTCTATTTCAGTTAATGACATAAAACTATTTTCTCCATACTTTTTAGATAATTTATCTGCTTTTTTAATATCTATCACTCTAGCTAAATCATCGTAATCTAAAGTTGCTACTCCAAATTCTCCAAACATTTCTTCTGCCATTGCATTTGCAATTTTAAAAGGAGTTGCCTTTTCATTAAGTGTAACTTCTGTTGATGGAGTAATTGATTTTAAGATTCTCATACCTGTTTTAGTAAGAGAGATACCATCTTCGCTTACATTAAAATATGGTGTGTTTCTTCTTAACCATCTTGTAGAATCAGTTGTCATTTCCTTAACAATACTTTTAAATTCTTCTTGGGAAATTTTACCATCTTTAATAGCTTCTAATACTTTATTTCTAATTTTAGCTGCTTTACCAACAGTTCTTGCAGGATGGTTTTCAGTATATTTTCTCTTAACTGTGATGTTTCTTTCTTCTAATGGTTCTTCGTTAATATCCATGTGATAATATTATTGTTTTTTATTATATATTCTTGATAAATTGATCGAATGTTAATGTTGCTGTTTCAGCCTCTTCTAAAACCCCCATAGAATCTTCCAGTTTAGATTTTAATTCATTATACATATCATGTACTGGCTTAGGTGTTAGCTTCTTAAATAGCTTCTCATCGCCATCTAGCATTGCGTTTCTTACTTGTGTTGCTGATATATTCTTACCAGTTCTTGGTATTTCATAAAGTCCAAAATCAGTTCTAACACCAAGATCTTCTCTATATTCTGGTTTATCTACTTGAAATCCATAAGTTTTCATTCTATCGCTTCCGGTTCCCCATAATACTGGTTCATATTTTGGCCTCATTGCATTAAACATAGTGTCAATACCACCTGTTGGAATTACGAAAACTTCTTCAATTGGATATTTAGATTTTAATCTATTGATCATTTCAACTTGAGTTTCCTCATCATAAGGTCTCTTAAATGCATCTTCTTTTTTCTTGTTCTTGGCTTTTACTAATAAGATTACAACCGGGTGGCCATTTTGCTTATGAATAGTTTCAACTACTTTAGCATGACCCAATGTAAAGGGCTGGAATCTACCAACAAACATATTTACTAATTTCTTACCGTGTTCTGGATAATCTACCTTTAACGCTTCTAAAACAGGAGATTCATTATATTGCAATTTTTGATTTAACAAATATGATTTAAAATTAAGAACATCATTTTCATTTGTTTTTGCCATTACTATTGCATCTATACTATCAACTATTTCATTGATCTGTGACATTAAATCTTTATTAATAATATCTGTTTCTTTGTTTCTCTTTTTTCTAAAACTACCTAAAGCTATTTTATACAATTCTGATAAAACTTCATTTTGTATTAATGATAGTGTTTTTTCATTTGTGATAAATGCTGGATTTAATTTAAAACCTTTGTTTTCTGAAAAATCTGCAGAATTAAAGCTAGCTCCTACATATTTAGAAGCATTCTTTTCAATGTATGCATTGAAGATGTGTGAAATTAATTCAATATATCTTTCTGCTGAATCTTCTGATTCTAAAGAAATTTCTTCAAGATTAAACTCTGTAATATACTCTACTAAATCTAATATAGCGATCTGATACATGTCAGATGGCTCTCTTTTTTGAATATCCTTTCTGTCAAATCTTTCAAGTTTAAAACTTTTTGGATTTTTACCTTCATAGAAGTTTACTATTAAACCGTCTATGTCATTATCTAAATTAGAATTTAAAGTTGGATTATTAAGACCTATGTTGAATATATTAAATATGGCTCTTGTAAAAGATTGATCTTTGAATTTGATTTTAAAATCAGAATCAGAAAGTTCTAGTAATCTAATTAAGTCATCTTTTTGATTTGATTGTAAAACTCCTTGAAATATAACAGGTGGTTTTTGTACCCCTAATAATTCTGCCCACTTATTTAAGATCTGTGGATCTCTAATAACTTTTTTAATTTGTGTAGGGTTTTTAGGATTTAATATTTGTATGTGTGTTAGTATTAGATGGTTTTTAGGAAGACTTTCGTATTCGATATCTACTGTTTTGTTGTCTATCATGTAGTCAAATCCGAATTTCCAATCATGTGGCATATCTTCTTTTACATCTTTAGGAATAGCCTTAAAGTAATTAATACCATTTTCATAGTATCTTACCATAGTTCTATCTACTTTATCCATTTTATGTTTAGAACCGCTTTTAAAATATTCATAACCGGTACTAGTACTTTTAACATGAAACGAAGATGCTTGTATTTTTTCAGATACAACACATGTTAATTTCAACATTGAATTAAAGTCATTAATGTTAGTTGATTGAAAATATTTTCTTAAATTTTGTAATGCCATTATCTTCCGTATTTTATGATACCCATTAATTGATTAATGGCTGCAAATGTACCTGTTAATTTCATTGTTTTTCCTTTGTACACAAAAACTATTCCTTCAGTTGGTATAATAGATTCTATTCCTCCAATTCTATCTAATCTGGCAAGTTCAGCTTCTACTTTTGCAATTTGAGCTTCACCTCCTGTTTTTATAATAGCTTCAGCTTCTGTTCTTATTTGATTATGTAATCTTTGCATTTCCTTGTCTGGATTTGCTGCTACAAAATTAGAAGCATTTTTAAGAATTATAGATCCTAGTTCTAAGAATAAATCTTCAAACGGTCTAATGTTTTCTTTATATTTCTTTTTAACATCTTCTTTATCAAATTTCTTAATAAGAGATGCTTTATCTTTACCTAACGATTTATCTAAAGATCTCATGTTTAAAGTCTTCTTATCACCATAAGCCCATCTTAATAATAAACCTTCTTTATAATCTTGTTCTGTATCTGGAAAGTTTCTATCTATAGTTTCTCTCCACCACATTTCGTGATATCTTGAAACCGAATCAGCATCTAATAAACCATAACGATCTCTCAGTGCTTCGATCTTTTTGATGAATTTATTTTTATTTTCTTCAAAATTAAGATCTTTACCCAGTTTTAAAACCTGAGGCGGGATTATTGTAAATGTTTTTTGAACATCAGCATCTACTTCTTTTAAAGCTTTAACTAATTCTCCTGCAATTTTTCTACTGCCTGTTATATTACCGTTACCATCAGTTTCTTGAATGTCATGGAATTGAAGAACATCTCTTTCGTAATAAATTACATTTGGATTTTTAGAATAGATTAATTCTATATTTACGAAATCCTTACCATTATTAAACACAGACTGATCTTTAATTTTTGGTAGAGCATCTGCTAAATCAGTTGCAGCAAAAATATATGTTTCTTCTACTAATTTAGAAGCGTGGTCTGTGAACATTTTAATAATTCCTTGTAAATCTACTGGGCTAATTAATTGACCCTTGTTTCTTGAAAACATTGCCACTCCATCCTTTACAGTTGCAAGAAGATTTTGGCCATCTGTTTTTTCAGTTGCAACTTCTTCAAAGTTTAATTCTCCTTGAAGACCAGCTTCAACAATTTTTTTAAAGTCACCGAATGTTAAATCTTTTTCATCAAATGGATGTGACATATGGCCCGCTGCTCCACCTTCTAAAATAAGGGACTCAGTTGTATTAGTAAATACACTCTCAGTTATAAATTCATTGAAATTAGTAAAGATCTTCATAAGGTATTTATCTTATTTTATTATTGTCCTAACGAGCTAGTTAACATACCAACTGCAGTACCATAATCTCCATCTGCTTTAGATAAAATACCGTCTATAACTTTTTTAGATTTAGCTTCGTCAAAATCTTCTCCAAATGCTTTTTGTAAAACAGTTACCGCATATTCTTCAAATTCTTCATCTGAATTAACTTCAGCTTCAGTAACTACTGATTCATTATATAAGTGAACATAGTTACTGTTTTTTTCAGAATAAATTGACTTGATTTCAAATTCTTTTTGTCCTTTGGTATAATATGCTTTAAAGAATAAATTTTCATCA